>Ga0214923_10004294_pt1 | contig 17312 bp, 16 predicted proteins | sample LL1510_MetaG_FD_177993 | JGI IMG/M metagenome (GOLD analysis project Ga0214923, IMG submission 177993) | Freshwater microbial communities from Lake Lanier, Atlanta, Georgia, United States - LL-1510 | ecosystem: Environmental > Aquatic > Freshwater > Lake | place: USA: Georgia | collected... | reverse complement strand
CTTGGTCACTTCGTCGAACGCAAGGATTTCTCGAACCTGAATTTCCGGTACTGTCATGCGTTCGCCACCTTCCCTCGGAGTTGAGCAGGATCCGGGAGAGAGACCGCATTGCCTCCTAGAGGAACCGAACCACGTAGATGTCGGCAGCTATCCCGAGTGCTGCGGCGACCACCAGACCGCCAAAAATCCGCATGAACCGCCGACCAAGTTCAGGCAGGAACGGCCGTTGGTACACCACAGACCATGACAAGGCCGTCCTGAACGAGTGTTCGCTTACGACGGTCAACCCGAACAGGAACGTTCCGCAGAAGAGTTCAAATAGCAGGTAGGTCGCCTGGAACCTGAACTTGATCTCGACCGCATTGGGGTTTCGGAAGCCATACAAGGCTGCGAGAGTGGTCTCTACCGGTGCCCGGAGGATCAGGAACGTCAGGATGCAACAGGCAACGATGATGATCCAGAGTCCGTAAATGACAAGGTGGGCGCGCAGACCGTCCAGCCGACCAGTGCCATCGCCAAGCCGACCGGTTTGGGTGGAGGCGCCTTCGGGCTCTGGCACTGTTTGCTCGATCACTGGGCAATCGTACCGCGGGTTCTATCGTCGGCGTGCGAACAGGGACCCCGGCCCTGTTCGCATCCCGCGTCTGTACCGGGCCGGATCAGTTCTCGTGCCAGGTCATTCCTTCACCGCGCACGAGGCGTGACCGGCGTTCGTATGCACCGGGCCATTCCACGGGCAAGTCGCCATTGGAGACCATGAGGCTCAGAGGGTTGAGTTTGGTGAGTAGAGGCAATTCGATCCGACGACGCTTCCGGGCACTCTCGAAGAGGCCCATCATGATTTCGGTCACGACGCGGCCGTGGGTGGCATTGCTGATGGCATGGTCGTAATCGAGTTTCCCGTCGAGGACATCCACAACCTGCTGGCACTGGTGCGCCCAACAGTCGTGCCACGTCGCTTCGACGTTCACCCACCCGCCGGTGGTCGCGTTCATGTACCGAACCACACCGAACTCGTCGTTGTACTTCGCTGATGATCCTTCCGGCTGAGCCATGTCACCGTCGCTCCGGAGGTCCTTGTCGGCGGGTCTGCCGGTCCAGAACTCCATCATGCCATCGGTGCCGATGACGCGAGCGCCCTGTCCGAGACGTCGGCCGGGTTCCCCAACGGCCCCGCGGCTGCCGGCGAGTTCACCCTGGATGAGCAGGGTCGCACCGCTTTCATACCCGATGACGCCGAGGCAGCGATCTTCACAGGGGATTCCTCGCTCCATTACGTCGGTCAGGCGTTCAACCGCACCCATGACCCACTGCGGTCGTGCCTCTTCGAGCAGGTATCCGGCCAGGCGGATGTTGTGCGAGTTGGTATTCAGGATGTTGCCGCCATCATCAATGGCAATCTGCTGGATGCGGCCGATGACACCCGAACGGATCAGCTCGCGTGCCTTGAGCCAAGTGGCGTGGTGCGGTCGCTGGAACGCGATGAAGAGGGACACCCCGTTGCGTTCGCATGCGGTCAGCATCGCGTCCGCTTCACCAAGGGAGAGCGCCATCGGCTTCTGGCAGATGATGGCCCGGGGTTTGCGTGCCGCCGCCGCGATGGTCATTTCGGCATGTTGGCGGTGCCATGAACAGACATCCACGATGTCAGGGCGTTCCGCATCGAGCATCTCGCGGTAGTCCGCGTACCGGTGTTCGGCACCAATGCCAAAGAACTCTCCGAATTCGCGACGTGCATCGGGATGCGTGTCGGCGCAGGCTCCAAGCGCGACCGGGTGGTCAGGAACGTCTTGCCATCCCCGCGCGTGGACGCGTCCAATCGTCCCGCAGGCAATCACGGCAGTGCGGTATCTCGCCATCTCTCTCCACTCATGTGCAGGTCTGTCGCCGGTCGATGAGCCAACAGGTGGCCCTTGGTTCATCTGTGGCGCGAGACCATTGCACGCCCTTCATTTGGCGCTCCCGACCCGTTCGGCCGGTGGCCGGCGGAGTGTATCGCCAATCCAGAGACGTGGTCGTCCGGACGGGTTTCCGGTCCGGACGATGTGATGTCCCGAATTCAGTCGGCGCCGATGAGCCGCCTGATTTCGGCACGCGCATCGCCAGTGAACGGCGTGCCGTGCGCGCTAAACACGAGATCGATGGTGTCGAGGTGAGGGGCTAGGACGGTGCGCAAGTTGGCCGCAACCTCTTCGATCGATGTCGCTGCACGAGGGTTGGCACCGGGCGCATGGATGATCAGGTGGTCACCGCGCTCCATGAAGACGTCGCCACTGAAGAGAACCCCTCGGCCGTCCGGGGCGGTCCACTTCAGGAGAGTGTCCCCAATAAACGCGGCATGGACTGGAATGGCGATAAGCCCGCCTGGCAAGCGGTCGGACGCGCCGAATAGGCGGTCTGGCGTTGCCTCGTATTCCCCGGCTCCGGCGGAAGGCGCCCAAATCGGGATACCCCATTGGCTACGCGCCACGTAGGCGCCGCGCTCGTGCATGTCGTTCGTGAGGATTGTGGCCGCGGGGACTCCGCCCATTTGCTCGACAATCGCCTCAAGTTGGCCCAATGTCTGACCGTCGGGCATCAGCGGGTCAATGAGGATTGGGCCGTCAGCGGTGGTGAGCACGTATGAATGCCAGAGGCTAACGCCCGTCTCGCGTTGGTATGCGTGCCCCCAACGGACGAGACGCGGGTAGCTCGAGGTTCCGATCTCAATGGAAACCGGGGAGGATGCCGGGCGAGGTGGTGAAGAGGCCGTCATTGCGATTGTCTCCCTTTGACAGGTCCAGACGTGGTCCACGATCTCTAAAGGTCGCGACGTGGACGACCATTGCGTGAATATGCCGGCGACTCTGGCCATCTCCAAGAAGGCCGGCGAACACTCGGGACGGGTAACCCGCGCCTCAAGCCGTTCTGGCGTATCCTACGTGATCATGACGGAATCACGACGCTCCGACAACACTTCAAATGATGGTGGCATGGCAGGGCGGGACGCCTCACCGGCAAATCACGGTTCGGCGAAGGCACCACATCGTGAACGTGCGGTACACGGGCTCCACGGTGTCGATGGAGTTGTCGAGGCGCTCGCAAGTCAGCGGTACGTCACCGATCGATCACTGGCGACGGCACTCTATCTCTCATTGGCGTTGCCGAAGCCATTACTCCTGGAAGGTGAAGCTGGTGTCGGTAAGACCGAGATTGCCAAGGCGCTAAGTGCGATCACCGGGGCACCGCTCATCCGGCTCCAGTGTTATGAAGGCCTCGACATAGCCCATGCGGTCTATGAGTGGGACTACAGTCGGCAGATGCTTCACATTCGCATGCTCGAAGCGCAGGCCGGTGCAGGTGGCTCGATGGATGCGGATGACCTGTTTGGTCCGCGTTTCCTCGTCCGGCGCCCACTGCTGCAGGCGATCGAGGCGACCCGTGAGATGCCTCCGGTGTTGCTCATTGACGAACTTGACCGGGCCGATGACGAGTTTGACGCATTCCTGCTTGAATTGCTTTCCGATTGGCAGGTCACGATTCCGGAACTCGGGACGATCAAGGCGACCGTGCCTCCGATGGTCATCATTACCTCCAACCGGACCCGCGAACTCCACGATGCCTTGAAGCGCCGATGCCTCTACCACTGGATTGAGTATCCGACCGTCCAGAAGGAACTCGAGATCATCGCTGCCCGGATCCCTGACGCGCCCAAACCGCTTTCGGTACAGATTGCGACGTTCGTGCAGGCACTTCGCAAGGAAGACCTATGGAAGGTTCCGGGAGTAGCTGAGACCCTCGACTGGACGGCAGCAATGATTGCCCTGGGGATTGAGGAACTCAAGAACCCGATTGTCCTGGATACGCTCGGGACGCTCCTGAAGCATCAGGAAGATGTGGTCCGGGTACAGCGCGACCTGTATCCGCGCCTTGTGGGTGAGGTGGCTTCTGGGAGTGATGTCCGCCCGTGACCGGGACTGGCGCGCCACGCCGGTTGATGACCGACATCGTCGGTGATGCCATCGGACGGCCAAACGAGGTGGCCGGGGCGTTCTTGCATCGCATCTTGCGATTCGGGCAGGCGTTGCGAGCGGAGGGGATACCAGCAGATCCGACCCGGGTACAGACCCTTGCAACGACCCTTGGGTTCATTGACCTTGGGCGGCGGGATGACTTGTACTTTGCGGCGCGGACGTCACTCCTCTCCCGACCTGACCAACGAGATACCTTTGACAGGTTATTCGCACGTTTCTTCCCTCCGTTGCGCAGGAAATCGGTTGAGCCGCCGGCTGATGCGGGTAGCTCGGATTCCGAGGGTGTGCCCGGCGCGCCAGATGCGGAACATGCGGCGGAAGGCGAGGGCGAGGACGACGACCGTTCGCCGACCCCTGGGGCAGCGGCGTTCGTATTCGAACTTGATGAGCCTCCGGATGCTTCGCAGTCGGACGACGGCAGCGCACCACCTGCGGTGGCAAGCTACAGCTCGAGCGAGACACTGAGAACGCGGGATTTCTCGCACCTGACTGATGCGGAGATTGCGGTCTTGCGCCGGTTGATGGCTCGCCTGCGCACCCGTTCGGCCCAACGGCTTACCCGACGGATGCGCCCGTCTCCACGTGGGGCAACGCTGGACCTCCGGCGCACCATCCGGCGAAGCCTCACTACTGGCGGCGAACCGTTGACATTTGCCCGCCGGGAACTCAAGGTGCGTCCGAGGCCAATCGTCCTGCTTTGTGACGTCTCGGGCAGCATGGAACGGTATACGCGCCTGCTGCTGCAGTTCCTTCACACCGTCTCGCATGGAACCGGCGCGACGGTGGAGACATTCGCGTACGCCACCAGGCTCACCCGCATTACGCCCGCGCTCAAGCGACGTCGGGTTGAGGATGCGCTGACACGGGTCCACGAAGACGTCCAGGACCTTCACGGCGGGACCCGGACGGGTGAGGCCCTTGGGTCATTCAATCGGAACTGGGCGCGTCGTGTGCTCGGGCGTGGGGCAATTGTCCTCATCATTTCAGACGGGTGGGACCGAGGTGACCCGGTTCAACTCGGCAGGGAGATGGCCCGGTTGCAACGGACGTCCTTCCGGTTGTTCTGGCTCAACCCACTGCTTGGTTCACCGAGCTACAAGCCCCTGACGCGCGGGATGCAGGCGGCCTTGCCCTATCTCGACGACTTCCTGCCATCGCACAGTCTGGAGTCACTGCACGACCTTGTAGCGCTACTTGCCGAACTTCCATTGCGCCGGAGTGGTCCGGTCCCCGCACATGCGAGGCGACGCCCTCGCTCACCGTTCCTGCCCGCGATGGTCCGTCCGCGCTAACCGTCTACGGAGATCAGTGCCTTCAGTGCATTGGGGAATAGCGGTGTGACCAGTGTGCGGACGGCGTGTGCGTAGGCTTGGATCTCACCTTGGGCGTCCTCATTGAGACGCTGGGTGAGAAAGTGGGAAATTGCCTGCACACTCGCCGTCCATCTCCAGACGGTGTGCAGTCCATATGCGGGCAGGAAGAGACGAGCCTGCTCGGCGCATATGCCCGAGGCCAGGGCCCAGTCATAGTGCTCAAGTCCCTGGACGATTAGCGACTGAAGGCGAGTCGTCGCTTCGGCCGCGGTTACGTCGTCGACAGGTCCACCGGATCCTTGCTTGCTGTTCTCGGGGCGTGAACGCCATGCGGGGGTGGTAGGAAGACCCGGGATGTAGAACTCCGGAGGCAAGGTCACGTAGCGCCGGCTCGCTTCATTCCTTGCATGGAGGAGATCGCCACTGCCATCACCACCGTCATCCCCCTGGCCTCGCCATCCGAGCGCTTCGGCGAAATCGGCGGGCATTTCGATGCCGAGGAACTCGGCACTGTCTGGGGTATGGGCCGCCCCAACTCGGTACTTGAACCATTGGCGGGCGATCATGATCGGTGCCTTGATCTCCAGGGAGACGGTGGCATGCCTGAAGGGGCTATGGTGACCGTTGGAGGCAAGGAAGGCGATGAGGCGCTCGTCGGCGGCTCGGAAGGCGGTGGTTTCCTTCATGTACGACGCGCGAGCTGCGTTCGTCACCGACAGGTCGTCACCCATCCAATCGACCAGTCGCACGTAGCCAATATCAAGGACGGTCACGCGCTGCCCGCGTGCTGCCTGCGCTTCTTCTGAGGGCAAACCTGCCACGATACTCACTACCTCACGCGCTACAACGGCGCGGCACGGTGCGGCGGACCCCGCGAAACCGCGAAAAGGACAGTCGATGAACTACTGGCTTTGCAAGACCGAACCGTCGGTCTATTCATTTGATCAATTGGAGGCGGATCACGAAACCCGGTGGGACGGTGTTCGAAACGCGACTGCTTTGATCCACATCCGCGCGATGGCGGTCGGGGATCGTGTCGTGATCTACCACAGCGGCGACGTTCGCTCTGCAGTCGGTCTTGCCGAGGTGATTTCTGCCCCGCACCCGGATCCCGAGGCGGGTGACCCTCGCTGGACCGTCGTTGACGTGCGCGCCGCGAAACGGATTGAACCCCCGGTCCCGCTGACTTACCTGAAGGGATTACCAGAGTTTGCCGGGAGCCCGCTTGTGCGGATCTCCCGTCTCTCGGTTCTTCCGTTGACTGACGAGCAATTCAAGCTGATCACCGCTGTCAACAGTTGACAGCAATCAGGCCAACGGTGTGGGGCTAGCTCAATGGCTCTAGTCGTCGCCGTGTGCTTCGGCAGGTGGACGGCCATGCCAGTCCATCGTCCCTGACTCGGTGAAGTGTCTCTCGACGTACGCAGACGGGTAGACGAAAAGCATCACGAACGGATTGTCACTGGCGTTGCGGAAGCAGTGCGGCACGCCGGCTGGAACATAGGTGGAGTCATACGCGGTGAGAACCTGCTCCACACCATCGATGGTGGCGACCCCCGACCCTTCGACGATTGTCACCTGCTCTTCGCAGTTGTGGGTGTGCATTGGAACCGCCGCACCGGGCGCGAACTGGCTGATGCCACTGGTGAGTGATTGGGCGCCGACCTGGTAGGTCGTGAGGCGCTGGGACATTGTCCCCGCCTCCTTGCCCGGAACCTTCCAACCCTCGAAACGGATGATTGGCATGCTGCCTCCAAACGGCGTGGTGCGGACTTTGACGAGTTCGATGTGCGTCGCGCCTTGCTTCGGAAGCTGGTCGGCGAACACGGAAGTATACGAGGGCATTGCTATACTCGGTCGTGGCCGGACAGCTTGTGCGGCTTGAGTAGTCACGTCTCGGGACCGGAGGTTCGGTCACTGTGGGTCCCCCTGAAGGGCGGACCAGGTGCAAGCCACGGGGTGAACGGGGCGGAAGCGGTGATCGCCGGACTTCGGATAGTCGGCGAGTGCCAGAGAACCGGAACCAAGGAGCAATCATGGCTGTCGTCTCAATGAAGCTGCTGTTGGAAGCGGGAGTTCACTTTGGTCACCAGACCAAGCGGTGGAACCCGAAGATGAAGCCGTTCATTTTTACTGAACGGAATGGCATCCACATTCTCGACCTCCAGCAGACGGTCACATGCCTCGCGTCAGCATTCAACTTCATCCGTGACGTGGCCCGGCGCGGTGACAGCGTCCTGTTCGTCGGCACCAAGAAGCAGGCGCAGGAGGCGGTTGAGGAAGCTGCCAAGCGTTCTGGCCAGTTCTGGGTAAACCAGCGTTGGCTTGGCGGCATGATGACGAACCAGACCACGATGCAGATGCGGATCCGTCGCCTTCAGGAACTCAAGGCACGAAATGAGCGTGGAGAGTTCGCAGTCCTCACAAAGAAGGAAGCGACGAAACTCACCGACGAGATGGAGCGGTTGCAGAACCGCCTTGGCGGTATTGAGGGCCTGCGTCGTCAACCTGGGGCACTCTTCATTGTTGATACCCGCAAGGAACACATCGCGGTTGCGGAGGCTCGCAGGCTCGGCATTCCGATCGTGGCTCTCGTTGACACCAACTGCAATCCAGACGAGATCGACTATCCGATTCCGGCAAATGACGATGCAATACGTGCCATCCGCTTGCTCGCGGGACGGATTGCCGATGCGGTCATCGAAGGTCGGGGATTTGCCGACGCGTCTGCCAAGGAAGAGGGTGGCGAGGACGTCGAGGACGAGGAAGAGACCTTGAGCCAGGTAGAACTGGAACGAGTCCTTTCTGGCGAAACCACGTTGGCGTTTGTCGACGAGGTTGACGAGGATGGCAGGGCGTATGTCGGCCGCGGTGGGCGACGCAAGGACAAGGACGAGGCATAAGCCCGTCTGCGTTTGAAAATCGCATTTCGCGGGGTGGCTCGTGCAACGGGTCTGCCCCGCGCCGTTTGGAAACAATGATGGCGCCCGCCGATACCGTGTGGTGTTGTGTCCGGGTGAACTGACGAACAGGCAGGCTAGACGGACATGGAAATCACGGCCGAAATGGTGAAGGTTCTGCGCGAGGAGACGGGCGCGGGCATCATGGACTGCAAGCGTGCCCTTCAGGAGGCCGGAGGCAACTCCGAAGCTGCGCGGTCCATCCTCAAGGAAAAGGGATTCGCGTCGGCAGCCAAGAAGGCGTCACGTGAAACCGGACAAGGCCTGGTGGAAACCTACATCCACGGGGGCGGTCGTATAGGGGCGATGGTTGAGGTCAATTGTGAGACCGACTTCGTGGCCCGAACCGACGAGTTCAAGTCCCTTGCACGCGACATCGCGATGCAAATTGTGGCGATGAACCCGAGGTTCATCTCAATTGAGACAGCCTCGGAAGAAGAGATTGCACGCGACGGATTGACCGCCGACGATGTGAAGCAGATGTCCCTGCTATCCCAGGTATCCATTCGTGATTCCTCGCGGACGATTGGCCAGATGATCACTGAGACAATCGCGAAGTCTGGTGAGAACATCAGGGTTCGTCGCTTCAATAGGTTCGAGCTCGGCCGCTAAGTTTCTTCAGGAGGGCTACCGGCTCATCCGTTGGCGTGACGCTTTCGGAGGATCCGGTGCCCCTTTCAGTGACGCCGTTCAGCCCTTGCGTGTCCGGAACATGATGAGTGCCGGGGCGTTGCAGTGGCGAGTTGCCGAGTGAAGGAGAAGCCCGTGGCCGTCAATGCCCAGAATCAGGAAGTCGGCGGGCCGGCACACCAGATTGCGCCCGGTCGGCGCCCATATCGCCGGGTCCTGCTCAAACTCGGCGGCGAGTATCTGGTTGGTGACGCCCGCTATGGGATCGATCCACGGGCGGCCCAGCGCCTGGCCGAACTCTTGGCCCAGGCAATCCATGACACAGGCGTGGAACTCGCGATTGTGATCGGTGGGGGTAATCTGTGGCGTGGAGACACGGGTCACCAATTGGGCATGGAAGAGGCGCAGTCTCATTACATCGGCATGCTTGGGACGTGCATGAATGCGCTCGCGCTTCAGGAAGCTCTCGAGCGCGTGGGAATCGTGACCCGCGTCCAGACCGCGATCGAGATGCGCCAGGTTGCGGAGCCTTACATCCGTCGGCGGGCGATTGACCATCTTGAAGATGGCAAGGTCGTTATTTTTGGAGCGGGAACGGGGAATCCGTTTTTCACGACCGATACTGCCGGTGCATTGCGTGCGATGGAGATTGGCGCTGACGTCCTGTTCAAGGCGACCTATGTAGATGGGGTGTACGACGCTGATCCACGCAAGGTTGCCTCGGCATCTCGATACGACCGGATAACATATCTTGATGTGCTGAACCAGAGGCTCCAAGTCATGGACAGCACAGCCATTTCTCTCTGCATGGAACACAGCTTGCCGTTAGTGGTGTTCCGGCTCGAAGAAGCCGATGCGCTCACTCGGGCAATACGCGGGGAGAGCGTGGGTACCCTCGTTGGTCCGTCAGACATGCCAGCGGTTGCCGAATGATTTGGATCAGCGGAGTACTAGTAGCGTAGTCTGTCGTTCTCGGTCCCCGCACCGCGGGTAAGATGCAACGGGATAGCGAAGAGATGAGCCAGGACACTGTAGGGGCAGCGATCAGCAGCGGCGAAGGCAAGATGGGCAAGGCGATCGATTCGCTCGAGCACGACTTGTCAGCCATCCGGACCGGGCGGGCCAGTGCCGGGTTGGTCGAACGGATTGTCGTTGAGTATTACGGATCCGAGATGCCGTTGAGCCAGATGGCCAACATCAGTGTTCCTGAAGCACGGGTGATCGCAATCCAACCATGGGACCGAGGCGCGATCAGCGCGATTGAGAAGGGCATCCTCAAGAGTGAGCTTGGGTTGAACCCGAACAACGATGGCCAGATCGTCCGGATCAATCTCCCGCAGTTGACCCAAGACCGACGCAAGGAATTGGTCAAAGTGGTCGGTCGGCGGGTTGAAGAGGCGCGTGTCGCGATCAGGAATGTACGTCGTGATGTCATAGATCACGTGCGCGCCCTGAAGAAAGAGAACAAGGCCACCGACGATGACATCCGGTCTGCCGAGGGGCGAATGCAGAAGCTGACAGACCGTTTCGTCGCGGAGGCGGAGAAATTGGGTCAGCGCAAAGAGGCCGAAGTCCTCGAGGTTTAGGTTCCTGTGCCGTCTGGCCGGTCCACCGTCAAGAAGGCCCGTTCAAAGGCTCCACGGGGCTCAATCTCAAACGCCGGGACAGGGTTTCGTGGTGGGACCCTCGTGCCGCACCCTGTGCAGAGTGTGATCCTGACCAGGACACTAACAGCCTTCTTGGCCGCTCCGCCAGTGCTTCTGGCTGTCTGGGTCGGGGGCGCGTGGTTCCTCCTTGGCTTGACGGTCATCGTTGGCGCCGCGCTTCGCGAGTTCTACGGGCTTGCGCGTCGCACTGGGGCGATTGTCGTCGCCCCCGTTGGGTTCTTCCTGGCTGGTTCTTTGCTACTCCTTTCGCCGGGAGCGGAACTGCTTCTCGTTTCGCTGGGAGACATTTCTGATGCCGGAGCGTTTCGGTCGAGCGTGATTGAAGTGCTCAACTCCAGTGCGGGACAGCGCGAGTTGGTCCTTACTCTCACCGTTGTCGCCCCTTTGGTCGCCTTGCTCTTCCGTCGAGAGGCGTCGCGTGACCGGCTGACGGGGTGGGCGGTCACTGTCCTCGGCGCGTGGTATGTGACTTGGCTACTCGGGCGAGTTGGCGCGTTACGCCTGCTCGACGCACCCGGTGAAGCGTTTTCGGGGGGCCGAGGCTGGGTCTTTCTTGTGCTTGGTGCCACGTGGGCGTTCGACACCGGCGCATATTTCGTTGGATCCCGTTTCGGGCGCACCAAGTTGATGCCATGGATCAGTCCGGGGAAGACATGGGAAGGTGCCGCCGGAGGACTCCTTCTGACCCTTGTTGTTGTGTGGCTGGCGTCGGTCGACCTGGCCGGGTTCGTGCCAGGATTGACGGCGATTGACTGGCGACCGTTGCCAATCCCGGTGCTCCATATTGTTCCCATGGCTATCGGCATCGCGATCGCCGCGGTACTTGGGGACCTTGCCGAGTCGATGGTGAAGCGCGATGCGGGGGCAAAGGACGCGAGCGGGTTCTTCCCAGGACACGGTGGAATGTTCGACCGGATCGACTCAGTTCTTTTCACCGCGCCGTTTGTCTACTACTACGCGGGCGCGCTGCTGGGAACCGCGGGATGATGCGGAAGCCCCACGACGTGGGTGAGGTTCGACAGAGATGAGCGCAGTGGATGGTGCCCAGATCGGGCGCGCAGTTCTGTCGCACGAGCCCTTGACGCCGTTTTTTCCGAGGCGCGAACGCACGGGAAGGATCCGTGTTGCCGTATTGGGCTCCACCGGGAGTGTTGGCAGGCAGGCACTGGACATGATGGCTGATCACCCCGACGTGTTCGAGGTTGTGGCCTTGGCTGCTGGCCGAAACATCCCCCTACTTGCTTACCAGGCTTTGCAGGTAAGGCCCCGGATCGTGTGCGCAACTGGCGGAGACGGATCGCTGGCAGATCCCGCAGAACTGCGTGATGAGGTCGCGCTTGCGATTGGAGCGGACGACTTCACGATCCTGGCGGGTAAACAAGAATTGGCGTCAGTCGCGACAATGCCCGAGGCTGATGTCGTTCTGGCTGCTACGAGCGGACGGGGTGCACTTACCGCGACCCTCGCGGCGCTTGATGCAGGCAAGGACGTTGCGCTTGCAAACAAGGAAAGCCTTGTGATCGCCGGGCCGCTGGTTTTGGAGTCGGTTTGCCGGAACGGTGGCAGGCTCTTTCCAGTTGATAGTGAGCACAGTGCGATCTGGCAGTGCCTGTTCGGTGAGACCATGGACGGTGTGCGAAGACTGGTCCTCACGGCGTCCGGAGGCCCCTTTCGGGAGTGGGACCCCGATAGGCTCAGGACGATTGGCGTGGCGGATGCTCTGAGACACCCTACTTGGCAAATGGGTCCCAAGATCACGATCGACTCCGCGACCTTGATGAACAAGGGCCTCGAGGCGATCGAAGCCCATTGGCTGTTCGGCGTCCCCTTTGATCGCATCGATATCGTGGTTCATCCCACGAGCATCGTCCACAGCGTCGTCGAGTTTGTGGACGGGTCACTGAAGGCCCAACTCGGTTGGCCTGACATGCGTCTGCCAATCCAGCTTGCGCTCACTGCTGGCGAACGCCTCGTTCGAAAGCGAAGTGAAGCCGATCCCGCGTCCCGTCCATTCTCGTTGGCCGAACTCGGATCCTTGCCGTTCGAGGCACCCTCATATGAGCGGTTCCCGTGTCTGGGCTTGGCGCTTGAGGCCGGACGAACTGGAGGGACCGCGCCGGCAATCCTGAGCGCAGCCGATGAGGTTGCGGTGGATTCGTTTCTCAACCGTGGCATGCGCTTCGGCGCCATCGCAGAGGTAATTTCCGAGACCCTCGAGTCGATCGAATCGACGCCAGTCACCTCCCTGGACCAGGTGGTGTGGGTCGACGCGCATGCACGCGAAGTTGCCACCCGTCTCGTGCAAAGGTTTGGGTGACGCGAGGCCCCGCAGAAGGGGAGACCAATGTGCGAGATCAAATCACATTTGGTGGAGGGGTTTCGGTACTGATCCAGATGGGTTGTTCACAATTGGTGTGACCGAAAATAGGTCGGCGGGCGTGTACCGTATGGACGGGAGTTTCCACGAATGACAGCAACGGTCACCACGGTCAGCGTCTTCTTGGCGGTTTTGACCGTGTTGGTCATCGCACACGAAATCGGGCATTTTGTGGTCGCTCGCGTTGCGGGGATCCGAGTCCTTGAGTTCGGGTTCGGATATCCCCCCCGGGTTCTTTCAATTACCCGAGGTTTGACGACGTACTCGTTGAACCTCCTGCCTCTTGGCGGGTTCGTGAAGATGCTCGGTGAGAATGGCGAAGTCGTCCAATCGGATTCCTTCGGTGCACAGCCAAAACTGGCAAGGGCAGCGGTTCTGGTAGCCGGTAGTGCGATGAACCTGATGCTGGCACCAATCTGCCTGACAATCGCGCTGATGCTTGGCGAGATGTCACCATGCGACGGGTGCGGTCGTGTCCAAATCTATGGGGTTCAGCCGGGAATGGCGAGTGCGGAAGCCGGCGTCCGTGACGGCGACCTGATCATGGCGATCGACGGTGCGCCGATTACTGATGCGGCCGGAGTTCGGCAAGCGGTCCGTGTGAGCGAGGGGCGACCGGTTTCATTGCGACTTCGCAGGTCGTCGGATGTGTTCGAACTTTCAGTCACTCCACGCATCAACCCCCAGACCAATGCCTTGGCGCTCGGAATTTCACTCGGACCGGAATATGTGCTGGAACGCCTTCCACTCGCGGAGGCCCTTCCGGTCAGTCTCACCCGAACCGGCGAGATGGTCGTGAACATGGTTACCGGGCTTGCCAAGGTGGTGGTCCGGGAAGCTCCAGCGGAACTAGCCGGACCTGTCGGGATCGCCGAGATGACAGGCCGCGCAGCGCGGGCGGGCACCCCGACGTTGCTCCAGTTCATGGCGTTCCTGTCGTTGAACCTCGCGATTTTCAACATACTTCCAGTCCCGGGTCTTGATGGTGCCCGACTGTTATTTGTAGGCATCGAAGCAGTCCGGGGTAAGCGTGTGAATCCTCAGGTAGAAGGGGCCTTGCACCTTGCGGGCATGTTGCTGCTTCTAGCGCTCATGCTGGTGGTGTCTTTCCGCGACATCCAGAAGCTCGTGGCATCGTAGACGTGTCCGCAAGGAGCGAACCCGGGACAGGCGAGAACCTGATCGCGGGCGATGTCCGACTGACGCCCATGCGTCGGCAGTACCTATCGCTCAAGGCCCAGCATCCTGACGCGGTCCTGTTTTTCCGTCTTGGAGACTTCTATGAGACGTTTGATCAGGACGCTGAGACGTGTGCGCGAGTACTCCAGATCACCTTGACTGGACGAGAGATTGGTCGCGGTCAACGGGTTCCGATGGCAGGGGTGCCCGCCCACGCCGTGCAGGGCTACCTTGCCCGCATGGTCCAGGCAGGTTTCAAGGTCGCGGTTTGTGAGCAAGTTGGCGAAACTGAGCCGGCTACATCCGGTGCCAGAGCCATGTTGTCCCGGGAAGTGACCCGTGTGGTGACCGCGGGCACCGTCATCGAACCATCGATGCTTGACGGTCGCCGAAACAATTACCTCGTGTCCGTTGTTGCGTCTTCGGCAACCGATGACCGGAAGGTGAAGCGAGGAATTCAGGACGAGCGTGGGCGCGCCCTTTCATGGGGACTGGCGTACGCGGACATCACAACTGGCGAGTTTGGCTGTGCCCAACTTGACGGCGATGATGGTGCAGAAATCGGTCGCGAGATTGCGCGCCTCGATCCGGCGGAGTGCATCATTCCTGCGATTGAGCGACGCGTGCGGTCCGATGACGAGATGCCGACCGTTGAGTCGGTCGCGTGCGCTGATCGGCATATCTCATCTTGGGAGCCTCATCAGTTCGATTTGGCGACGGCGCGGGCGTCCCTGCATCGGGTTTTCGGCGTGGCGTCCCTAGTGGGATTCGGCTGTGAGGACCGGCCGATGGCGATTCGGGCGGCGGGCGCGTTGGTTGCGTACCTTGAGCGGACACACCGCACGCGGCTGCCTCTTCTCGACGGGTTGATCACCTACGACCCGTCAACCTATTTGCGGTTGGATCCTTATTCGCGTCGAAACCTTGACCTCGACGACGATGGATCAACGGGCGCACGGGGTGGAGGGCCGGCTCGTGTGACCTTGGTGCGTGTCCTTGATGAGGCGCGGACGCCAGTTGGCAGCCGGATGCTGAGGCGATGGCTTGGACAGCCGCTGTGTGATGTTCAGTCAATCTCGCGCCGACATGATGCGGTTGAGGGTTTCGTCCGGGATGGCGCGCGGCGTGAGATGGTCCGGACGATCCTTGGCAGGGTGGCGGACATTGAACGGCTCGCCGGCCGCGCGTCTCAACGTCTCGCATCACCCCGAGACCTCCACGCAATCCGAACATCACTGATTGCGAGCGCCGAAATCTCACGGACCCCGGCGTCAGGAGCCATCTCCGGGACGGTTGCCGATTTGGCAATCCAGGCAGTGCTGATGGAAATCGACCCGTGTCAATACATCGTCGATTTGATCGGTAGTGCGGTTCACGTTGAGGAGTCCTCCGCCGGCGCTGGATCACCCAATAGTCAGGGGGCCGGTTCGGAAGACGCTGCCGAAGGAAAGTCCGCGCGATCCCTGCAGACCGTTGGTGCTGAACGGATCATCCGGCCCGGGCACAGCGTCGAACTGGACGCACTGATCGCAAGCAGTCAGTCGTCGCGAAACTGGATCGCGCGCCTGGAGGGAATTGAACGTGATCGGACTGGGATCCGCACCTTGCGGGTCGGGTTCAACCGGGTTTTTGGGTACTACCTCCATGTACCGAACAGTTATCGGGGGCCGGTGCCGGACGGCTACACGCGCAAGCAGACCCTGGCCGACGGCGAACGGTTCATTACGCCGGAACTCAAGGAACATGAGTCGAAGGTGTTGACTGCCTCTGAGGCAATCGATGCCTTACAGCGGCGCCTCTTTGACGAGGTACAGGACAAGGTCGCGGCGGAATCAAGTCGGCTTCGTGCCACGGCAAATGCCCTGGCTACGATCGACGCGCTCTCGACATTCGGGACGGTCGCTGTCAAGCGGGGGTACGTGCGACCTGAGATCGACGAAACGGGTGGCTTGGAATTGCAGGGTGCGCGACACCCGGTCGTCGAAGTTGCAGTGACTAGTGGCGCATCAACTGGGTACGTGCCCAATGACTGCGTGCTTGACGCCGCAGGCGGGTGGATGACCATACTGACCGGTCCGAACATGGCCGGCAAGAGTACGTATCTCCGTTCGGTAGCGTTGATCGTCCTGATGGCGCAAGCGGGATCGTTCGTACCCGCAACAGTTGCGCGCATTGGCCTTGTGGATCGCATTTTCACTCGGGTCGGGGCGCATGATGATCTGGTTGCAGGTCGCAGCACCTTCATGGTCGAGATGGTCGAGGCAGCACAAATCCTGCGCCATGCAACTCCACGCAGCTTGGTGATCCTTGATGAACTCGGCAGAGGTACGAGCACGCATGACGGATTGGCAATCGCGCAGGCGGTCGCAGAGTACCTGCACGGGGCCGCCGGAAGTGGCGGACGTCCCCGTACGCTCTTTGCGACGCATTATCACGAGCTCGCTGATCTGGATCAGATGCTCGATGGCGTCGCGAATGCCCGAATGGACGTCTTGGAGGAGGGGGACCGTGTGGTCTTCCTGCATCGAGTGGTCAGTGGCGCCGCTGGGAGAAGTTACGGCATCCACGTTGCACGACTTGCGGGAATGCCGAAACGGGTCACCGAGCGTGCCGCTGAGCTGCTTGCACACCTTGAGTCGCGAGCCATTCGGCCGTCCGGGACGCCGGTGAATGACTTGTCGGCAATCGGGGGTGCGCCGGGGGCTGCGTCACTGGGGCGACGTCGGTCTCGAACGGTCACGGGAGATGTGGTCCAGGCAGGCCCGATGCAATTGACGATGTTTGCGCCGGAAGCGGATGTCGTTCGCAGTGCGCTGGATCAGATAGATGTCGATTCGCTGACGCCACTTGAAGCACTCAATGAGCTTTCGAGGCTCAAGCGCCTCGCCCAAAACCTTCCCTAAACCATTCAGAACCCGACCGGCGATTTAGTGTGAGGGGTTGCCACGGCAAGGCGAACTCACCGTGGTGCGAGGGCATGGCAGTTATCGCCCGAACTCGCGTGCCAGTTGCGTATGGCTCAGATGGATCATCGTTGGTCGTCCATGTGGGCAGGTCTGACGCAAGTCACAGCGCGAGAGTTGTTCCATCAGGGAAGCCATCTCCGTCATGGTCAGGGGGTCGCCCGCCCGCACGGCGCTATGGCACGCGACCGCCCATCGGGTCTGGTCTTC
>Ga0214923_10004293_pt1 | contig 17312 bp, 15 predicted proteins | sample LL1510_MetaG_FD_177993 | JGI IMG/M metagenome (GOLD analysis project Ga0214923, IMG submission 177993) | Freshwater microbial communities from Lake Lanier, Atlanta, Georgia, United States - LL-1510 | ecosystem: Environmental > Aquatic > Freshwater > Lake | place: USA: Georgia | collected... | reverse complement strand
GAAACCCATCCATTCATAAAATAATCGAACCCTTTGCCGTAATTCTCGGTTTAATCCTTATGCCAATCACATATAGGAAATGGGTTCAGGGCCATGGGCTGAGGGAGGAGCCAGGCCCTATCCTTTCAGAATCCATTCTTCAAAGAATCTGGTTTGAGTTTCTTGTCCAAAATCCCCTCACCACCCTTCAGGGAGAGTTGATTACCCTCAAACATCCTGGGATCTGGAATCATCGCCCAGGCCCTGACTTCCTTCGCGCCTCTTTCCTTACACCAGACGGGCGAACTCTTTCAGGAGATGTTGAAATACATCGTCACGCCTCCGATTGGGATGCCCACGGTCACGGCACAGATCCCGCCTATCGAAATGTCGTTCTCCATGTTTTCTGGCAGGCCGACCCCTCCCTGTCCGATCTCACGCCCTCTCCGATCCGCCAGATCGCCCTCGCCCATCAACTCGCTGCACCCCTCACCGAGCTCATCTCCCTCTTTCGAGCCAGCCCAACGGAGATTCATTCAGGTGAAAAGCCTGGTCGCTGTCACACCGCCCTTCTCTCCCTTCAACCCGAGGAGTTGCAGAGAGTTCTTGAGGAAGCAGGATCCCATCGTCTTCAGCAACGCCGTATACTTTCGACAGCTCGGGTTTCAGCGCACGGCTTCGATCAGGCTATTTGGCTCGCCCTTGCGGAGGGACTCGGATTCTCCGAAAATCGCGAGGTGTTTGCGACTCTGGCCCGTGCTGTACCGATTCAAAATCTACTACCTCTCTCCCACTCTTCCCTACGCGCCTCTCTTCTTTACGGCGTTGCTGGACTTCTTGGCGATCCCACCACACACACGACTCCACGAGCACAACCCATTCTAAAAGAACTATGGGGTCACTGGTGGAAGCTTCGCAGTTCTTGGAATGACCAAATTCTTCCATCGTCTCTTTGGAAAATGGGATCCACTCGCCCCAACAACTCACCCCTTCGCCGAATCGCCGCCCTCACCCACCTTTCCAGCGCACAAATCTGGCTTCGCCTGGTCGAATCCATTCGACAAGCCGACTCGCATACTTTTTTGCAAATCGTAAAATCTATCTCCGACCCTTTTTGGGATCATCATGCAGGCTGGGACGGTCGTATTCTCCCCAATCGGTGTCGTCTGATTGGCTTGGAACGCGCCCACGCTCTCCTCTTTCAAGTCTTAGCTCCACTAACCGAACGATCTGGTTCTGACCTTCATAAAATCATGTCCACATGGCCTGTCGGAGGGGATGCAGGCCTGATCCGCTCAGCCTCCATCCGCCTGTTTGGACTACCGTTTCCCCCACCCGAGATCCGATCCCACCTTGCCCGCGAAGGTCTACTGCAGATCTACAAGGACTTTTGCCGTTCCAAAGCCGATGCCTGCCAGGAGTGCTCCATGCCCAAATTTTTGCAACAACGGTAGCGCCACCCAAAAGCCAAACCCCTTAATCCCTGTACCCCTTTACCCCAATCGGCTCATAGCTCCTCCAATCCCTCAAATCGTAGTGCCACCACTCGTCTGGCACGCCGGAAAATCCTGTACGAAACATCGCATTTCTCAGGATTCTTGCCCGCTTTGCCACTTCTTTCGGAACGTCGGAAAAGTCTTCATCCGCCTTTTTGCTAAACTCGTCATGGTCACTTGGCATTTCCAAGATCTTTCCATCCTTATCGGCAAGGGAGACATCCACACTTGTTCCCCTGGTATGACGACTCACCTTATTCGGTGGCGTCAAAAATCTTCCATCCGGCTTGGCCGCCCATAACGCCTTCTGTGCAGAGGCCGGCCTCCACGCATCCCATAAAACCAGTCGATAACCCCTTTCGTTTAATTCGCGCGCCACCTTGGCCAACTTCTGGATCGTCTCCTGTCGCAACCAAGCACGGCAATCTGGATAAATTTTTTGGCCTGTAATATTTCGATCCGTTCCATATCGGATCTCCATTACCATCCCTGGAACGTTCTCAGACGTCACCTCCACAAGTCTTTCATGGGGCGCCTCTCCGAAAACAACCCCTTCACTCATCCCCAGGGCCAACCCAAGGAGAAAACCTACGGTTCGTGCAATCAACGCTTGCTCAGCGGGACTACCTTACGCCCGAGTGCTGGGCCCACATATTCGCTGTCAGGCCGGAAAAGACGATTATCCGACCACTGCTCAAGAACATGCCCAGTCCATCCCGCCATTCGTGCCACTGCAAAAATTGGGGTGAACAGATCGGTCGGCAGGCCAAGACTATAATACACCGTAGCCGAATAAAAATCCACATTGGCCTCGAGTTTTTTCTCCGTCCGCATGATGTGGGCGATCCTCTCGCTCATCTGAATCCACTTCGGTTCCCCCAACTCAGCCGTCAACTTTTCCGCCATCCGCTTCAAGTGTGGGGCCCGCGGATCCAGCACCTTATAAACGCGATGTCCAATTCCCATAATCTTCTTCTTTTGACTCATCTGCTCCTTTACCCAGGCATCCACTTTCTCCAACGAACCAATTTGCTGAAGCATGTGAATCACACCCTCATTCGCTCCTCCGTGCAAAGGCCCCTTCAATGTCCCAATGGCTGTGCAAATTGCCGAATAAATATCGGTCAATGTCGAGGCACATACCCGTGCTGCAAAGGTGGAGGCATTCATCCCGTGATCCGCATGCAAAACAAACGCCATGTCCAGCGTGGCCACCGCCTCCGGTCCCGCCTCCTGACCATTCAGAAGATAAAGAAAGTGAGCGGCCTCCCCCAGGTCCCTTCGAATCGGCGGAAGGGATTGTCCCCGACGAGCACGGTGAAAATAGGCCGCGATCACCCCGATCTTGGCCGTAAGGGAAATCTGGCGTTGCCGATTCATTTCCACATGCTCCGCTCCGGTCGCACCGTAATCGTAGAGCCCAAGCATCGACACACAGGTTCGCAGAATATCCATAGGACCCACATCTTTGGGTGCCCGGAGAATGTAGTCCACCACCTCCGTCGGTAAAACCCGTTCTGCCGCCAAGGCTTTTTTGAGTTCTGCCAATGCTTTTGCATTCGGAAGCTCTCCTTCCCACAAAAGATAAGCTGTTTCCTCAAAACTTATTTTTCCGGCCAACTCATCAATATCGTATCCGCGATAAATCAATTTCCCCTCCAACCCCAGCACATCGGACAACGCGGTTCCCGTGGCAACAATTCCCTCCAACCCTTTAGCCACAATCTTGGCAGGAGAAGGAGTTGTGCTCATCTTACTTCCCCAATGCCTCGGCGACTTCTTTGCCAATCTCGCCCAGATTTTTCGCCATACGAACTCCTGCTTTTTGCAAAGCTTCAATCTTGGCCTGAGCCGTGCCTTGCCCGCCTGAAATAATCGCTCCCGCATGTCCCATTCGACGTCCCGGCGGTGCCGTCGCCCCAGCAATAAAGGAAACCACTGGCTTCTTTACCCGTGCCTGAATGTACTCAGCCGCTTCCTCCTCTTCGGATCCGCCAATCTCACCAATCATAACAATCGCTTTCGTGTCGGGATCCGCATGCAGATACTCCACCGCTTTTTGCAGGGTCAATCCGTGAATCGGATCTCCCCCGACTCCAATACAGGTGCTCTGGCCCAGACCTTGGCTTGTGATTTGCCAGACCGCCTCATACGTCAACGTTCCACTGCGCGAAACCACTCCCACGCTTCCAGGTCGATGAATGTATCCCGGCATAATTCCGATCTTGCAGGCCCCAGGGGTGATAATCCCAGGACAGTTCGGCCCAATTAAAACACAGGAGTATTCCTCCAAGGCATGACGTACCCGCATCATATCCATGACAGGAATTCCCTCTGTAATTGCCACGATCAGCTGAATTCCAGCATCCGCCGCCTCTAGGATTGCATCACCCGCAAACTCAGGCGGAACAAAAATCATCGAAGCGTTCGCCCGGGTAGCTGCTACCGCTTCCGAAACAGTATCGAAAATGGGAACGGTGTTCTCAAACTTTTCCCCACCCCGTGCTGGAGTTACCCCTGCGACAACCTGGGTGCCGTACTCTTTGCACGCGGAAGCATGAAAGGATCCAGATTTACCGGTAATTCCTTGTACTAAGAGCCGCGTATTCGCGTCTACGAGAACCGACATCTTATTTCCCCCTCTTTCCAGCAGCTGCTGTAACCGCTTTTTCTGCGCCTTCCATCAATCCCTCGGCAGGAATCAAAGGGAGCCCGGACTCTTTGAGTAATTTTCTCCCCTGCTCCACATTTGTGCCTTGAAGCCTGACGATAATCGGAACGCGGGGCGGATTGCTTTTGCAAGCCGCGATCATCCCCTGCGCCAAGAGATCACACTTTAAGATCCCCCCAAAAATATTTACAAAGACCGCCTTTACCGAAGCGTCTGCCTGCAACAGCCGAAAAGCAGCCGTGATCATTGCCTCGGACGCCCCTCCTCCCACATCCAGGAAGTTTGCCGGCTTTCCGCCTGCTGCTTGAATCAAATCCAACGTGGCCATGGCTAACCCTGCTCCATTCACCATGCACCCGATATTCCCGTCCAGACCGATGTAATTCAGATGATGTTCTGCCGCCGCCAGATCCCGAGGATCTTCCTGCGATGGATCTTGTAAATCCTGGATCTCTTTGTGTCGGAACAGCGCATTGTCATCAAAATTTAGCTTCGCATCCAAAGCGACTACATCGCCCCCTTTGGTTACGGCGAGCGGATTGATCTCCACTTGCGAACAATCCTTTTCAATGAAAAGTCTGTAAGCGGCATGCAGCAAACGGCATGGAGCCCGCAATCCAGTGGATGGGAACCCAAGAAAAATACTCACCTTTCGTGCCTGATAAGGCTGAAGACCTAAACCAGGATGAACGACCTCACGAAGAATTGCCTCTGGGTTTTTTTCCGCCACTGCCTCAATCTCCATCCCGCCCTGCTGGCTAGCAACTATGACGGGACACCCGGAAGAGCGATCGAGGACAATCGCCAGATAAAGCTCCCGGGCGATCTCCGTCGATTCTCCGACCAACACGGCGTGAACGGGTTTGCCTTCCGGGCCGGTTTGATGCGTGATCAGGGTGTTGCCGATCATATGCTGAGCCACATCCCGGACTTGATGCGGGGTTTTCACCAAATGCACCCCACTTTTATACCCATCCACAAAATGCCCTTTTCCACGCCCACCCGCATGAACCTGAGCCTTCACCACAAAGCTGTTGCAGGGAAGGCCCCGGGCAATGGCCTCTGCCTCCTCTGGTGTTTTTGCTACGGCACCCCTAGGGATCGCTACCCCTGATGCCGCGAGCAGATCCCGCGCTTGGTATTCATGAATATTCATAAAGAAGAAAAACTAATGATAGGGAGAGTCGAGGAAAGTGACGTTTGAGTCAACCCACCAATCCCCGCCCCTTACTCCTGTTTCGGCTCTTCCGCAGGCACCGAATCTGTTCCTGCCGCTTGCAAACCTACATCTTTGCTCTTGGAACCACTCCTCATGGTTAGGGGTTGAAGCTCTTTCGCTGAAAATCCAGTCAGATCCCGCTCCGTTTTACTTGCTTCACCCAACTCCTTGTTATCCTTCACAATGGTAGGTTGAATCATCACCACAAGCTCTTGGCGGTTTGTAGTATCAGAGGTCGATTTAAAAAGGTTTCCCATCAGAGGAATCGTCGACAAAAAAGGAACTCCAGCAACATTCTTAGTGTCTTGCTGGGTGACTAAACCACCTAAAAGAACAGTAGCACGATCAGGCACAATGACTGTGGTGTTCAACTCCTGGGTGTTGATATCGGGCACGTTTACCCCACCACCAACAGCCTGACTATTTTGGGAAATGGTATCGTTCGTTTGCACAATTTGAAGGCTGATCTCCTTCGCGCTATTGATAAGTGGAACTACCTCAATCTTTAGAACTACATCCTGATACTGAATATTAGATTGCTGCGAACCTGAAGTTGCCGTCGCACTTCCTCCTCCTCCCAATGTTGTGACCGTGCTCGTGGGTACAGCAATTTTCTTTCCATTGTAAATCGTCGCTTTTTTATTGTTCGCTGTGAACACAGCAGGGCGCGATGCGATCCGGAAACGATCGGTGGAAGTTAACGCATTAATATAAAGATCGATAGAACCCAGAATGAAGGTGGCAATCTGCATTCCTGGCAAAACGCCAGTTGCCATTTGCGCAATTTGGCCAATCTGTTGGGCTTGTTCACGTGAAAGAGGTGTTTTGCCTGCTTGGAATTGTGAAGTGGGAATACCATTTGTAGTTGTGCCGTAAACGATTGTTCCAGGATCAATTACCCGGTTTCCACCCATCGCCGACGCTGATCCTGTCCGATTTCCACCAATGTACTTTTGTAAAATATTTACAGCAAACTCATCTTGGTTGTTCAAAGTCAACTGTCCAATTACCGTAGCTAAATACACCTGCATTGGTTTTTTATCCAGCTTGGTGAGAATCGCTTTCACCTTGTCCTTTGCCTCGGGCTGCCCAATCACAAGGATTGAGTTCGCTCGATTGTCCGCAATCAACTTTGTTTTTCCCACAATCAACGACTCTGCTGCCTGCTCCTCCCCAGGCTCAGACAAAACGTCCGCTTTTTTCCCACTAGAACTCGATGAACTACCTGACCCGCCTGCCACCACTCCCCCAGCTCCAATTCCTCCAGAAACCTTTCCAGTTGATTTACTGCCCCCCGCCGTACTCTCCCCTCCATCATCCCCCGCCTCTTTCAACATATCCCCCAAAATCTGAAGCATGTCCGTAGCTGCAACATAGTTCAACAGATGCTCGTAAGGATCCGTCAACTCGACTGCAATATCGAACTGCTGAATCAATGCTTGGATCGCCGTAAAATCAAATGGGCTCGCAATCACAAGAATTCGGTTGGTTCGAGTATCTGCAATCAGCTGAATGTCACCCGCAAAACCACTTTTCCCTCCACTGATCGTTACTCCCGTCGCCCCACCTCCAGGTGCCTGCAAACCAGGAACGGATGGCTGCGCCGCCTGACCCGTAGCCGCCTTCCCACTTCCACCACTTCCTCCCTCCTGTCGTTTTTCAAGAATCGTGGTAATCAACTCCACCACCCTGTCCGCATTCGCTTGGGCCAAGGTAATAAACTCCGACTTTTTTTCAGGAGCTGGAATGTCGATCAGATTTTTCACATCAATCAATCGCCGGATCAGGGTGGAGTTCTCCGTAATCACAACTTGGTTTGCCACTGGGACTGCAACCATGCTTCCGTAGGGGTGAAGCACAATAAACTGGTTAAAGATCTCCACCGCATCACTGGCCGCCAAATGAGTTAACGGCAAGACGTAAGAAGCAACGACCTCCCCCTCGGGCAACTCACTTTCATTCGTAAAGAGAAACACTCCCTCACTCCTAGGATTCTTTCCACCCGCCGTATTAATTACCTTCACCGAATTCTTATCCACTGCGATGAATGCATACCCGTTCAGTAGAAGCGTCGACTCAAGAAGGCGAATCGCCTCGGCTTTGGTCACAGGTTGATTGAGGGTCAGACTTAGATTTGCACCACCCGCCAATAGACTGGCATCTTTAATCAAGGTAACTCCTTTCAACTTCTCATAAATCATTAGAAAATCGGAAACTGGATTATTCGGAAACTGAATCGTATCGGGAGATATCATTTCAGACGCTGCACCCTCAGTTGCCTTTACATCTCCCCCAAGAGTCAAATCTGCTGGGACCGGGGTCTGCGCCACTGCCTGCGCATGGACTGTTCCATTAAAAAACATAACGCCACTGAAAAGTAATGCTTGGGACAGAGATTTCACTTCTTGCCCCCTTGTGGAATTGGAATTACTCGACGACGAATGACGGGAGCAGGAGTTGCACTAGACTTGCCGCCAGAATTCATCTGACCTTGCCCAGGCTGTTGCCCAGGCAAACTGGGAATAGGAGGTTGACCTTGAACCGCAACAGGAATCGGAGCCACAGGTGCCCCGCCTCCGCCCGTACTCTCATACTTGAGTTCCGCCATCTCCGTTCCCTTTTTAATTTTCGCCTTTAACTTGGAGGCATCTCCCGAGGAATCTTTGATTAAATTCAGTAAAACCATCCCCTGGGCAGGCGGAGAAGGTTTTCGGCCAACCAAAAATCTTTGAATATTCGTCTTGCTGGCCACAATTACGAAATCCTCACCATCTATCCGAACGTATCCCCCGAGAACGAGCTCTTTGGCAAAATCCGCCTCCGCTGTTGCAGAAGCCAACGTAAAAGGTGACTTCTTTCCCAACGCATCGAATCGGGATAGATCGAGAGGCTTGGGCAGACCGGAACTCGTCGTAGTCCCAACGGGAATTACAGGAGGCTGCGCAGTGGTTTCGGTCGTCATCTGTCCCCAGACTATCCCCTTCCCGACTAAAACGAGGATAACCCCCACCGCCAATGTGAAGAACTTGTTCACTCTTTGGATGTCCTAAAGAATTGCCCCACTTCAGCCTCCCCCACCATCTTGGGAGGCTCGGGACTCAGCTTCAGATTTAGTAAGGTTAAGGCTACCCCACTCTCAGGTTGGTACAGTTGCCCCGCCCACTGAATAAATTGCCCCAAACTTCCCGTTAACCTCATTCGATTACTCACCACCGTGCAGGCCACCCCTGGACGCGGGGCTTGAAGCGTCTGCTCCTCAATTTTTAATCCCGCAGCCGTAGCTTCACTTTGAGACTTTTTCTGTAGTGCAGGGGCAGGATTCTCCGTAGGCACAGTTTTTAGGTTTGTTTCCAACCAGGCCGACTTCTCCTCCCACTCCGCTTTCTGCTCCATCCAACCTCTCGCCTCCTCAAGCTCATCCCTCTTTTGGACAACATCTCGACGATTCGCCTGATCCCAACTTAGCAAAAACTTAAGTCCTAAAAGATGAACCCCAGCCAAAACCGCAAAGGCAAGGAAAAGGGTCAACTTTTTCTCATGGCGCGTTAACGTTCGCATCAACACCTCCTTCCTCTTCAACTTGCGTGCCTAAAGGAATTCCTTCCGCTTGAAACCGCGCGTTCCCATTCGGCAATAATGTGGGTTGCGGATGTTTCCAATGAAAGGCCGCCAGCATCGGCTCTTTCTTTAACCACTCAAAATACTTTTCCGTCTGCTCCAAATCTTTTCCCTCACCCTGAAGAAGCAATCTCTTGGAATTATAATCAAACGTAGTCAAACGCACCCCATCAATCTCCCCAGGATCTTTCTCAATCAACGGTCGCGAGACCTGCCACAATAATTCCAAAGCATTCATCTTTGGATTGACCAAAGCCCCCGCCTCTCTCCAACTCATCGCTGCATCCCGAATCTTTGCAGACTCCACCCCAATACCCGCTAGCTCCCTTTGAATCAGATGGCGCCGCACTAGCGGGACTGAAACATAAACGACAGCCAATGCCATAAGAGCCGCGTAGAGCGCTATCCCCATACGAATAAATTTTTGTCGCTCGCCCATCTGCGCCTTGGCCAACCTTCGCTCTGCCAAAACCGTTGGCTCCAAGTCCCAAGGAGCTGTAGGCAGACGAGGCGCTGCCCGTGATTCAGTTCTCACAGGACATGGTAACTGCTTGAGAAAATCCTGGCCCCCTGAAGAAAGCTCCCCCTCATCCCTCAATACAAATAAACTTAATGGACCTAAAGTTCCCTCCGCATCCATCTGGCCGAGGAGAGAAGCGATCTCTGCAGATACCCCTTTCTGCAACTCCCTAGCCAAAAGCGGTTGGGTGTGAAGCCACTTCCCCCCCGAGTAAAAATCGACCACCCAACGGCCCAGCTCCTTTCGCAAAACTCCCGAAGCTCCTCCCGCGGGAGGTGGCAATACCCTCCCAGCTATTTCATGCCTTCCTGCCTCCTCAAGGAGCCACTCCTCCTCCAATGTGCCTGTTAGAACAGCGACTGCTTCCAACTGACGCGATCCAGGTTCCCCCTCCCCCACGGCAGGGACGGGCTCAGTTCGAACTGCTTCCATGGCCCACACCGCCGCATCGGGGTTTGTGCCCAGAAGATTTTTTGATTCGAGTGCAATCTTCGCCAACTCCCTTGGCGCGATTCCCTCCTCAACAGGGATCCATAATGGAATTGAAAAGAAGGAACGCGAAGGAAGGCAAACTACGCAGCCCACACCCCCTTCTACCTTTTTTGGGCTATCCATTGGCCCCACACACTGCGCTCCATCCTCCGTTGTACTCCACGCCTCCCACCCCTCAGGTCCTGGAAAAATAAATACTGAACCCGTAGCCGCCTTACCTTTGCCCTTCTTTGCTTTGGCAACTTTGCCTTTCACGGTGCCTCCTCCTCCGACCAGCGAGCCCTAACCTGCGGGGGATTCGATTTACGGGAGATTAAAGCCACAACTTTTCTTGTAGCTTCCCCTACCGTACCCGTCGAGGTCACCCGCCAAAGATCATCTTCATCAGTCGTGACACGATCCGCCCAAGCCGCCGAGTTCGGACCCAGCAGAGCCTGATTCACGAGATCGTCCTGAGTCCCAAGGACTCCATCCTGCCCTAGACGCTGCCTAATGAATTCACCCGCACTGCCGTTTGGTAAACCAAGGAATGCCTCGATCACGTCCTGATCTGCCGATCGAAGGGAAAGTTTCCCTAATCCAAAGACTGTAAATTTTTTTATCGCATCCACCCCCTTACTCCCCTCTCGAGCCTCCTTTGCCATCTCAGCCCACCCAACTACCTTCTCCAACTCATCCACCTTTTCGAAAACTCCGTTTCGCACATTACTCTCTGTCGCACTGTTTGAGCCTGTTGCAAACCCATCAGAATCCACCCAATCGATCAACGCATCGATCAGGGAAGAGGAGGTCATCAAGTTCACCTCCCAACCCGCAAAGAGGTTTTGCAGTACCGCCCGCGCCACTCCCTTATCTCCCAAAAGGAGTGCGTTGATGTTTAGCTTTCCAGCCTCCCCAGTCATATCTTGCGTTTCGATCGTAAACTTAACTGGTACCTTGCCCTTCCCCGTCTTCCAGCTTTCACGAATCCGACCACTCAACTGTTCAGACGCAATCTTCATATCCCCTGGATAAAGCCCAGGATTGAGTGCCATCTGGATTCCCGACTCTGCCACAAGCGTCGCTCTGGCATTTTGCAGTGCTGCGATCTCCTGATCCAACTGCCTCTGAAGCAAGGCCGCTAACCCAAGCATTGCTGTAGCAATCAGACTCACAGCCCAAAGGACAATGATGAGCGCAACACCCGGCGAGTATTTAGATGGATGAACTCTTTTCATTGGGTGGGTGGACTCACCGTTGGATTCGTACTGTTCGTGGTCGTCATCAAACTCCTCGTCACTGGATCGACCGGAGCTTGCCCTGTTGGACTCATGCCCGCGGGAATCCAAAACAGTGCCGTGTTGGTAAATGTCTTTTTTCCAGTCTGCCGCTCCAGTGTCAGCCTCAGAAAAGCTGGCTTCATTGGCTCGTTCCAATCAGGTCGATTCATCTTCTCCTGATTTCTGGAATCCCCAGCCTCCCACTTGAGCCCCTTTACATCCTCCATAAGCCGGAACTCGTTGACCTCTGGCTTTTCCGCCTTTCCCGTGTTCGTCCGAGTTAAAGACTCAACCAACCACAACTCCTTGTCGTCCCCTGTCTTGGCTTTTCTCAACTCAAACCCCAAAACCCGTACCCCATCGTACTGCTCTGGAAAGATCGCCACAGGTGCGTTCGTGATCACTAACTCGTAACCCTTTCGACCACCCCGATTTTCTATGGCCAGCTGTGAATTGACTGGCAGATCCAAACACAACTGCCGTACCAGCGCAAAAAGCCCGCTCACCTCCCGACTCCTTAAACTCGCTTGAGCCGCGGCATTTGCCCCCATGACCGAAAACTGAACGAGTTGGAAAATCACCCCGAAGATCAGGATCAAAATAGTCAAACCTAGAGTCACCTCAATTAGGGTAAACCCCCTCCGATATCTGCTTGGCTGTCTCATCGCTGAGGCCACATCAAGAAAGAGACGCTTTCGAGCTGGGCTCCTTTTTTTGTAGTCGCTTGAATCTGCACCTCCCACCAACCCGCGATGAGTCTAGGCGCAGGGCTATTATTTGTTCCAGGCAACTCGATCGGGGGATTGATTGGGTTCACCGCAGCACCCAAAAAAACTGTCCCATCATCTTCGATGGGTCGAAACTCCTTACCCGTTGGTTGCAGATTGTTCGTTGTAGCCAGAATTTTTGCGGCACACGAATCCATCGCCTGCCTTCTCATCCCAGTTCGAAGCAACTCCACATTTATCCCGATCACCTCGTTCAGCGCCACCGCAAACCCCACAGCTGCAAAGGCAAAAACCGCCACCGCTAACATCACCTCGATTAATGTGAAAGATGGAGATCCCCTTTTCACCGCTTCTCCCTGGCTTCCGTCACACTTTCCCCCGTCAAAGCACTGAAGGAAAACTGCTCCTCATTTTCGTTATGTTTTAACAGCACACGTACCGGTTCCACCAACCCACCCCCGGTAAACAGCCACTGGTAATCCTCAGGCGTTTTCCATCCGCTCTTTCCTTTCGACCGGTTGAGTGGAGTGACAATCATCATCTCCACTCCATTAGGAAAAGCACTCCCATCCACGCTTCCCCCACCAAGTACCACCCTCTGCGCCCTCCCCGTACTTAAAGCCTTTTCTCGAGCTTGCCCCGCCTTCTCCTCCAAAAGCTTTCTAGCCGACTCCAAATCCCGATCTCCCCCCGTCGAAGAGAGAAAAACCGCCGCTCCCCCCATAAACACCACACCAATCCCCACCGCTAACATGATCTCGAGAAGTGTGAACCCCTGTCTCCCACGCCCCTTCGGCCGCCGCATCTTCCGGCCCTTCCCCCAACTTACTTCGAACTAATATCGTCGCCCTTGCCCCCATCGTCCTTACGGTCAGCCCCCATAGAATACACCTTAAACCCTTTCGCCGATGAGGAATCGATCTTGTACTTGTAATCCTGACCCCAAGGATCTTTCGGCAACTCCTCAAAACCTTTTCCTGTTCCGACCAAAGCTTGCAATCCGGCCGATTGAGACAAAGGGACACCCCCATTTTTCATCTCATACATTCGCACCTGGGTAATAATCGCTTGCAGATCCCCACGTGCCCTTTGCTCCTTCGCGAATTCCAAATTACCCGTCAGCATAAAGATAGCCGACCCCATCAAAACGGTGATGATACCCACCACCAACATAATTTCGATTAAGGTGAATCCAGCCCCATGAGCTAGCCGATGGTTTCTTAAATTTTTTGTCTTCATTCTTGCCTCAATCCTACGACCCCACTGCCGGTTGACAATCCTGTCCGTAACTTCGGTTGTGCCCTTTTTTCGACAAAACCCTCCACCCCTTTCTCCAACACAGGGAGGGAAACCTGCGAAATTACCGCTTGTGGCTTCGAAACGGAAGGCGACTTAGCCAACTCCTGACTCGCCTCACCAAAAACCACTTGAAGCCGCACATTCCTCACCGTCATTCCGCCGCCCACAGCCGCCTGCCAATCCACCTGATTCTCCCCTTTTCGCAATAAACCCACTGGCACATAAGCCAACACCGTTCGCCATCCCCCATAACGAAGACTTTGCCCAAGAGCCCCCTGTCGAAAACCTGGGTCGTCCAACCCAGGAAGCTCCACCGCCACTCCCGCTAAAGCTTGCCCATTCACCCATAACCACGGCTCCTCCCCGGGTGCCAATCCCGCCACCTGTGCCTCCAATCTTCCATACGCAGGCGATCCCGCAATCGGTGCAATAAATCGAACGGGACTCTGCCCATCAATCTTGATCGGACCCTCATCCAAAACCGCATCCATAACCCGACCCTTGTCCTCATCCATCGGCCGATGACGACCCCCTCCATGCATTTCGTCCTCAGGCAAAACTTTTCCCCCAGGGGTCAGATACAAACCCGACGGCGCCGCCCATCCTGCGGCCAAAACCAAGGGCTCCACCCAAGACAACTCCACTCTTTCCACCACCGACTCCTCCCCCGTCGACTCAACAATCAGCTGACCCGCACCCCCTAAACTGTTTCTCTCAATCAAAAGCGTCCTTTGATGAAGCGAGGCCGCTTTCTCAAACAAGTTGCTGCACAAAGTCACCGCGCGCCCTGGCCCCTGCCATATCACCCGCGCAAACCCATCCGCCGGCTCCCGAAAAACCACCGTAAACGCCAACTTAGAATCTCCCCCTGGGGGGCGAATCTGAACCCTCCACGTGGACATCTGAACACCCCGTTGCGTGCTGACTGGCCCCGCCCAACTTGGTAACGAATCCCCTGCCCGCTTCACATCCCACACCGCAGGGGGAACTGCGTGCCCCGGAGGCGCCTCTGCAGTCCCCAACGAACTCGCCCAAAGGAGAAAGAAAAGCCATCCCATTCGGGCTAGACGATTGCTCCATTTCTTCACGCATCCAACTTTGGCAGGAATCCCCCAATTTCCTCCGCCCACCTGCCCGCTTGCTCACCCCATCCGTCAACAACCGTCGAACCGGCCCGAATAAGTTATTAAAGGCTTTTTCGCATTCCCGACATCGCCCCAAAGATACTCGTGATGATCGAGTACACCACTACGCCCACCACCAACGCAATCACGACAATGATCACAGGCTGGATTAGGGCGGTAATCCTCTGAATCTTGCGATCCATGTCTTTTTCAAAACGCGCCCCCGCCTTATCAAGCGCCTTAGACAAATCCCCTGTCTGCTCCCCAACCGCTACCAGATCTAAAAACATGTCTGAAAAACCTCCCACCTGACGCAAAGCCCGACTCAAGGAGTAGCCCTCCGAAATCTGAACCGATGCCTTTTCTAAACGTAACCGATAGTAAGAATTCGGCGTAGCCTGCGTCACCAGCTGCATCGCTTGCAATAGGGTAACCCCATTCGTCAGTAGATTGGCCAAGGTCTGACTAAACTGCGCATAGAAAGCCGCCTCCAACACCGCTCCAGCCACCGGAATTTTCATCCGCGCCTGATCCCACCAGATCTTTCCTGCTGGCTTCTGAATCCACTGCCAAAAAAGTAAACCACCCAAGGCTAACCCCGCCGCAACGAGCCAACCGTAGTGCACCAAAAAGTAACTGGTCCCCAGGAGCAGCTTCGTCACCAGGGGAGTGGTTTCGGGAGATTTGCTAAATAAACTTTCCAACTGTGGAACCAGAACCACGACAAACAGCACCATCAACAAAATCCCTGCCCCACTCACAAACATCGGATAGATCAGCGCTTGAATAACGCGACCCTTTAGATCGCTCAACTTTTTCAGGTACAGCACCTGCCGCTTCAAGATAGAACCCAACGCACCACTCACCTCTCCCGCCGCCACCAAGTTACAATACAGATCTGAAAAACTTGCCGAAGCCGACTTCAGCGCACGCGAAAGGCTGGTTCCCTCTCGAACCTGATTCCGCAGACTCTGAGATACCGCTTTTAGTGCCGAGGCTTCCGACCTCTGCTCCATCATTTTTAGCGCCCCCTCCAACTGTAACCCTGCATCCAGCAAATCCCCCAACTCCTCCGTAAAAGAAATGATCTGCGCCTCGGTCATCGGTTGCTCCACGGCAAAACCTCCCGTTCCTTCACCCCCTGCGCCCACTATCGCACCCTCCTCCTGTAATTTAAGAGGTCGCAAACGCAGCTTATTGAGATGAGCAAGTGCCTCCTGACGACTCTTTGCCTCTAACTTACCCGCCGTCCTCCCCCCACCTGCCGCCAGCGCCTCGTAAGCGAACGTCGGCACTTCAACTCTCCTTATTTTTCGAGGCGTCCACCACCGTCACACGCAACACCTCCTCAATCGTCGTCGTCCCCTCCGCCACTTTGTCCCATCCGTCATCTCGCAAATTTCGCATTCCTTGGGATTTGGCCGCTTCTTTCAACGCCGCGTTTGTCGCCTTTGCAGTAATCATCTCTTGCAGCAGAGGCGTGACCAAACAGATTTCAAAGATCGCCCTCCTGCCTTGATACCCCGTTTGCCGGCACCGGTCGCATCCTACGGCACGATGCGCCGTCGCCGCTTTCTCAAGCGGGATCCCAATATCCTTTAAATACTGCTCCGAATAGGTTGCCGGCTCACAACACCAAGGACAAAGAACCCGAACTAACCTCTGGGCGATAAACGCCCGAACCGAGGATCCCACCAAAAAGGGCTCGATCCCCATATCCACCAAACGCGTGATACCCCCAATCGCATCGTTCGTGTGCAAAGTCGAAAAAACCAAATGCCCCGTCAACGCCGCACGAATTGCGATCTCTGTCGTTTCCACATCCCGCATCTCTCCCACCATCACCACGTTCGGATCTCCTCGCAAAATACTTCTTAACCCTGCTGCAAAGGTCAGATTGATCTCAGGCTTTACCGCAATTTGCACAACCCCAGGGATCTTATTTTCCACAGGATCCTCAATCGTCACGATGCGCCGATCCTTCGTATTCAGTGACGCCAAGAAAGTGTACAGCGTGGTCGATTTTCCCGACCCCGTCGGTCCCGTGATCAAAACAATGCCATTCGGTAGAGCCAATAGATTTCTTACGCTGGCCTCGTGAATCGGGCTTAAGCCCATTTGGGCAAAATCAAATCTCTGCTGCCCCAAAAGCCGGAGACTAATCGACTCCCCCGTCACAGACGGAATCGTCGCAATACGCACGTCGATCGGCCGTCCTTCAAACTCCAGATTAATTCGACCGTCCTGCGGAAGCCTCCTCTCCGCAATATCCAGATGCGCCATGATCTTGATTCGGGAAATAAGTGAGGCTTGAAAGAGCTTAATCCGCGGTGGGACCGGAATATTTCGCAACACACCGTCAATCCGATACCGCACCTGCAGATCATCCTCTAAAGGTTCAATATGAATATCTGTCGCCCGCTCCTGCAGCGCCTCGCGAATGATCTGATTCACAAACTTAATGACCGATGCCTCCGAATCGTTTTCATCTAAAATGGTTGTCTCCTGCTCGAGATCATTCGCAGAGGCAAACTCCCCCCCTGCCTCAAGAATTTCATCAAACGTCTCGGCTCCTACTCCGTACCCGCCCCTTAGCCCATCTAAAACCGCCCTGCGCGGAGCCAAGATCCACTGGGTGTCTCCTCCCCAAAATCCCGCCAGTGCTTGCCGAGCCAAATGATCAAACGGATCAAAACATAAGACGGGCAGTGCCTCCCCATCCGCAACGGTGATAGGTAAAAGGCGATGCCGTAACGCAATCCTCGCAGGAAACTTCTCCCGTAAAGGCGCAGGGATAGGCGGAATCTCCCCTTCCCAAACAGGTAATCCAAGTGACTCCCCCAGTTTGTGTGCAAAAACTTTCTCATCCACCTGTCCGGTCTCCAAAAGAGCATTCACCATCGATCT
>Ga0214923_10004292_pt1 | contig 17320 bp, 39 predicted proteins | sample LL1510_MetaG_FD_177993 | JGI IMG/M metagenome (GOLD analysis project Ga0214923, IMG submission 177993) | Freshwater microbial communities from Lake Lanier, Atlanta, Georgia, United States - LL-1510 | ecosystem: Environmental > Aquatic > Freshwater > Lake | place: USA: Georgia | collected... | reverse complement strand
CATAGTGCTTGACAAATTATTGTATACCAACTCATTGCCAACCCCTATAGTTCATATAGCGACGAGCTCTGGCTTGGCCACTAAGTTCTAGTGCTCGAAATAATGATTTACAAAATTTGCATATCATTTTAGACTCCTGTGTGTGTTTTGCCAGTTTTGACTAGACTGGCTACTAGTGTACCCTTAGGTGTATGAGATAATAGGGTACAATTATTTTACATTTTTCCAGGCTTTGTTGGTTTCTTGGCTGGTTTTTTCATAGGTTTGTAGCTCATCTTTTTTACGCTCCCTTGCGTGAATAGCACGTTCTGCTTCTTGACATTTAGCTAGTGTATCAAACTGACAGTTTCCATTTAAACCGTACTTATATTTACCGTTACTACATTTATAGCATGGCATTATAGTGCTTCTATTTTAGTTAATATACTTACTTTATGACCTACAATAGTATCAGTAGGTTTATATTTACCACTACTATCTGGTCTATATACACGGATAAGAGCTCCAGGATCTTCCTTAGTACCAGTAATTTTGAAACTACTACCAGGAATATCAGCTTCGCCACTAGTAATTACTCTAGTAACTTTTCCGCGGGCCGTGCCACCGCTGCTGTTCCAACTTACACTGTCTCCGCGTTTTATACTACCTGCTTTGGCTTTTTGTATAGCTTCAACCACACCAGTATAAAATGCTAATTTTGCTGTTACTTGTCGTTCCATAATAAACTCCCATATTGTGGTATTCTCTGTTTACTGCCTAGGCCGCTAAGCCCGTGCCCTAAACTTACATAACTTCATGACGGTTTGCTATACTTTAGGGTCAGACACGCCTACAAGTTACTACTCCGGTCTTCACTAGTAAGAGATTCTGCAATGCTCCACATGATTATGGGAGGCGAGCAAAGAACACCACAATATAGCCTCTAAAGAGGCTATATGTTATTGTTTAATCCAGATTTCTTGACTAATTCCATTAACAATTATTAACTCTCTTTTGTAGGTTATCCCATCAATAGTTATATATTGATTTTGAACTACAATAGGAGCTTGTTGAGTAGTAACTATAGTAGGTCTTGTAGCTGCATATACAACAGCACCACTTATTAAGGCTGGTACAACCCAATTATGATTGTGATGCCAGTGTGATCTATTATGTCCATGATGGTAATGCCTATGTTGAGCTATTGCACTAGTACTAAATAATGCAATAGCTATTGCTAATAGTAATTTTTTCATAGGTATTCCTTTACAAATTGTTGTGAAGCTAAATTTTTCTGCTTTGACTCGCACATAATATCGGCCCACTCATTATGAGTGGCTGCCCACTCATTTACTCTGTTATTCCAGTAGTAATCACTATGTGCTCGCAATTTAGTTGATGTAAAACCCAGGCTTCCAAGTAGTTTGTAATCTGGTCGTTGGTCTGGGTCATGTTCAACCAAGACGTCTTCTCTGGATACTGAATAGTGTATAACAGGTCTAATACCTCGCCACGAATCTTTAACCAATTTAATTCGTTCGTCATCTGGCTCAATGTATTCTCCCTTACTATATATCCAGTGATGATGTATATCTAATACTAGTGCACAATGTTTAGCTAATTCTAAACTGTGTTCAAGACCCCACGTAAATTCAGCGTTTTCAATTGTTAAGATATTGCGAGCTTCTGGACTAAGTTTTAGAAGGGAGCCCATAATTCCAGCTGGACCTCGCTTGCCGCCAATATGTACGTTACACTTAAAATCTTGAAATAATTTACCATAGCCCATGTACCTAGCAATGTCGGTATGATATTCAAATTCAATAATACTGTTATCAACAATTCCATCGTTATCACTTGCCAATACGCAAAATTGTCCTGGGTGAAAACTAAGACGGATGTCTTTCCCTCTGGCTATATCACCTACTTTGCCAAGGTGTTTTTCTAGATGATTAATTACATCTGGTTCAAAATAAAACCACATCCAGTCTTCGTGTGTGTATGCTGGAAATAAATCACTACTAATACGAAATTGACGCTGATTCTTGGGTAGGTTACCTACCCACTCCATCTGTCGCTTCAGTGTTTCGCAATTGTTTAGTAAAATTGTCCAGAGTTTTTCTACTGCCTTATCACGAGTTTGACTATTAAGCCAAGTAAGAGTAGTAGTGTTAGTGTTTAATTTTTTATCAGCTTTATCATGTTCAACTTGAATTTTACAAGCAAAGCCAACACGTTTTACTGTTTGATCAAATGTATGCATGTTATTGTGGCCACTTATTAAGTGGACACTTATTTGTTGTTCGTTTAGCGTAAATCATAATTAGTTTATCTATTTGTTGACAAGTATTCATTATTTTATTATAGCTAGTACAGCTATTACAAATTTTAGTTCTTACTTCATAGAGAGTTTGTTGTTGCATATTTTTGGTGCCTCAAGACGGACTCGAACCGTCACGCCTAAGCACTGGAACCTAAATCCAGCGTGTCTACCAATTCCACCATCGAGGCATGTATTTTTTAAAAAGTTTTACTATATCTATTAGTGGAAGATGATGTTGGCATCTTCCTTGATTAAAATCACAACTAGTGTTATAGGATTGTTTACAGATATTACATTTCATATTATGTTTGTGTAATAATTGCTGCTAGTGCTAAAAATGCCAAAAACGCTAAGAGAGCGTGCACTCCTAGCGTAATAAAAATCCATATAGCTATTATAGTCCAGCAAAGTTGCCAGATATGTATATACCAAGGCATTATTCTAAGTTTGTGATAGTTTCGTCCTCAATCATTTTGATAATATCCTTAGTTAGTTTAACCTCACGTTCTAGCCAAATAATTTTTTCCTGTAGTTCTAACATTTTTTCTTTGTAGAACTTTAATTCACGCTCTTTTTGCTCTTTAAGAGCGTAAACATCTTTTAACAAAATTATTTTTGACATTGAAGATATTCTTTATACTTTTTAATATAGTCAGCATCAAGACTAGCACGTTCACGAAATCCATCCTTGCCATATAAGTCATAAGTACGATTAGCAATCTTTTCAAGTTCTAGTAATCGCTCTATGCTAATTGCTTTAAGAAAACGCCATAAGTAAGCATCAATAAGAAATTCACGAGTATAGCCAGCCATGTTAAACCTCCATAGTAATTATATATTATACTATAACTATAGAGGTTTGTCAAGTCTACAATCCTATTAGTTTTGCACAAGTCCCACAAATAGGATTTTCATCTAAATCAGGTATAAGCTTGGTAGACCAGATGCCGCAGTGTGTACATTGGTCTATGTGTTTTGTCAATTCTTGTACATCTAAACCATCCATTTCTATGCCAAGCTCTTTACAGACTACATAGAGTGGTTTATACGTTTTATTTAGATGTGTCTTTAGTTGTTGGTACATCTACTTTATAACGATCATCCAATTCACGATGAGTTTTCTCAAATTCTAAAAGGAACATAATGCAACACATAGCATGTGCAAGATGACTTAGTCCTGATTCAGGATCTTTGTCTTCACCATCATTAAATGCCATTATATGTCGCATTGCTGCGGCTAAGGGTCGGCTCCAGGCAAAGCCTTGTCGCCAATTGTGTTCTGCATATTTATCAGCACCAAATTTTAATACTGCTGCAGTTTGTAGTAGTGCTTCACTGCTTAATAGATTTACCGGCAGTTTATCGCCATCAAACTTTAGTGCATTACCACCAGGTTTTTTGTCTGGCACAATAGTATCGCCAGCAGGATGAAAAAAACTATTCCAGTTACCGTTATTAGTATAAGCGGTAGGATCAATATTAGTAATTACACTTGGTTGAGCACCCCAACTACTTAAATTAATATTATTAAGACTATCAGTATTAAATGGTGTAATAGTCATTGTACTTAGGTCTTGTGTAGTTAATGGGGCAATACTAATAGCTGCTCCTTCATATCCTGGATGAAAGGGTGCCTCTTCCACAAGTTTTTTAGCTTCTGGACTACCTGCTGGAGCTACAGTTGGTTTAAAAAATAAATTTAATTCTTGTTGCTGTTGAAATTCTTCTAGTTTAGGCATAATAAAAAGGGGGCACTAGCCCCCTAGATTAGTTGATTGTAATTAGTTTAGGTTTTTTACTTTCTGGCACTTCATGCTCTAGGTAAACATTGAGCATGCCATCTTTATAGTCTGCATATTTAATTTTAATATGGTCTTGTAAATACAAGCTCTTCTCAAAATTACGCATTGCCAATCCCCTATACAAATAAAACCTATCTGCTTGTTCCTGTTTGCGGCCACGAATTGTCAATGTGTTCTCATGAAGTTCTACAGTTAGCTCGTCCTTGCTAAAACCAGCAGCTGCTAACTCTACAAGCCAATTGCCATCATCAATTTTTACAATATTATGCGGTGGATAAGTTTTTGTAGTTGCACGAACATTATCCAATTGATTAAAGATTCTATCGAATCCAATAAGTGCATGATTTACTAAATCTAATTGTGTCATAATTTCTCCTTAAAATTCAAGCGAGTTGTTAAAAAGAGGTGTTTTACTAGCTTACCTCCAAGCTAGCCTCTGATTTTTGGGAAACCTGCAGTAACAGGATTTTTAATCCCAGCATCTAGTTGTCCCGACACTATTACTGTAGCTGTCTTTGATACTAGATTTTAGCTAGTTGAGTTTTTTATAAATGTGCGTAGTCAACAGCTAAACACTACGTTAAAAACCTACACGAACTCCCATTCCTAGGGCAGTTTCTTTAATATCTTGTATTGATTTACTGTATCCAACATTTACACTAACTGTTTTAGTTAGTGGATAACTAACTCCTAAAAAACCAACTGTTTGTTTTGGATTAGTATCATTAAAATTAAGTCTAGTTTTACCGCCGGCATATGCATATACTGGTCCAAGTTTCATTCCTGTGCTAGCACCAATAAGGCCATATTGAAATGCTTTAGCTCCGTTATATCCAAGATCATGCCCAATACCAATGAATGGTGTAACCATGCCCATTGATTTGCCACTGGTTAGTTCTACACTATGCACCATGCCTCCACCATCAAAACTAGCAGTACGTGCTTGAAGCATATTTTGCATACCTAATGCATTAAATCCTGCACGAAAGTAATGTGCTGTACTATCACTACCGCTTTTGGCATCAGCTTTTACTTGATCTACATCATAACTAATCCAATTAGCTTGTGCACTTGAAAAGCCGAGTGCTAGAGCAATACTTAATAGTGTTTTTTTCATCCTTTGTTTCCTTATTTTAGGGTCAGAATTAATATTATAACCCTAACAACAAATTTTTTCAAGATAGATTTTTTCGAGGTTTTAGTAGAGCACAAGTATCCTTTGCTGGCCTAATTTCACGGATTATCTCTTCTTTGATAGAACCCTTTGCAAGTGGACTAAAGGGGTATCTACGACAATAGTCTTCGTATGCAGGTAATAAAGTTTCTACTATTAAATGTTCCAATTTTGTTGTGTAATCAATAATTTTAGACATTTTATTCCTCCATTTTGTATATTATAGCATTTAGGATAACTTTTGTCTAGTATAATTTTTCGCATGTTGGCGCCGACCAGTTAATATTTTGACTTGAAAATTTTTATGCAGTATCGTATAATAAAATATTACAACTCTATACGAAAAGGAACGTAAATGTATCTGGCCAAAATAGCTATTGCTATTTTTCTGGCTTGTAGTTTATTTTTCCCACATAGAACATTAAGCATATCAATAATTCCATTTAATTCAATTTACATAATAAAACACAGTGAACGAGACTTAGAATGTTTAGCCAAAAATATATATTTTGAAGCTAAAGGGGAAAGTTTATCAGGAAAAATAGCGGTTGCACAAGTAACCTTAAATCGTGTGCTACACAAACAAGAATTTAGCAAAACTATTTGTGGTGTAGTATATCAAAAAGACCAGTTTAGCTGGACTATCAATAAAAATATCAAAGTTCGCGATCAACAACAATGGAGGGATTCATTACATATAGCTAAGGGTATTTTGCAAGGAAAATTATTTTTAGAAGGATTTGAAGCATTATATTTTCACGCCACTTATGTAAAACCTAATTGGAGAAATACAAGACAATATATAACAACTATTGGAAGACATATCTTTTACTTGTAATGTTGGGGTAGCAAGCTAAAATATTAGCTTGCTACCCTTTTGTATTTCTGATATAATATAAAAACTAATAACTTTTTAATTACTATGAATACAGCACACATTTGGTGGTCAACGCCTGATATAGATAAAAATATAGCTCAAATTGCTCGTGTAAGCAATCCGGAAAATCAAATGAATCAAGAGTTTAAAAAACTTTTAGAATACATGATGAAGGAAGGTCATGTTAGTCCTTTTGAAATGGCTAATGTTTGTATGGAAATTAACACAACACGTGATATTGCTCGTCAGATTTTACGGCATCGTAGTTTTAGTTTTCAAGAGTTTTCGCAACGCTATCAAACGGTTGAAGCGTTGGGTAAACTAGATATGACTAGAGAAGCAAGATTTCAAGATAAGAAGAACAGACAGAATAGTATACCACTAGATTATACCAAGGATAGTGATCGTGTACTAGGTGCACAGTGGGAATATAGACTAAAAACTTTTGCTGAAGAAGCTCAAAAACAATATGACTGGGCAATTAGTCAAGGTATTGCTAAAGAACAAGCTCGTGCACTATTACCAGAAGGATTAACACCTAGTCGTATGTATATGAATGGTACTTTACGAAGCTGGATATTTTACTTAAAGCAACGACTTGACCTTAGCACTCAGAAAGAACATAGACAAATTGCACAATGTGCTCTCAAAGAGTTGAGATATGTAGCACCAGTTACAATTGCAGCATTTTTTCCAGAGGAATAATATGTATAAATACCAATTATGGGTACGTATTAATGAATATCAAACTGCATATACTATTGTATATGCAGAGAATGATTTTGCCGCTAAGCAGTTAGGTGAAGCACAGTATGGTATAGGAAATGTACTAAATTATACTAGGATACACGAATGAACGTAATTTTATATACCACAGATTTTGAACCTATTACTGTAGTTGATTTACCAATGTGGATGCTTGATCACTTAGAACGATATGGTGGTGTAAAAGTAGCTATCAAACGTCCTATTACTGCTGATTTTGTTGAAAAGGTGGCGGTTGGCACAGTTGAGGGTCCTGAATGTGTAACTATTCGTCAAGCCAGACTAAGATGGGCAGATGGTAGTGTAAAAACTATATTAGTAACAGAAGATGATGTATTAGCATTAACACTTAAACCTGAATGGTTACCTGGTCAACGACTGCAAATACAAAATATGGAAGCAGCTATTGGCTTCTTAGGTAAAGCTCTTAAACAAGAATTGCGAAAAAACAATCTTGACGACAATCTATAAATCATCTATAATATATCTTTATTTAATTGGAATACAAAATGCCTAAGTTTCGTAGCCAAGCCAAACTCAACTTGCCAAAAATTCCACAAGGTCGAGATACCACGCACATTCCTAGTCGTGACAGCGGCGTAGGGGTAGGTGCTCGCCGTGAGACGATTATGTATACTGGTGGTAATATTATTGGTATTGGCACACTACACAAGTCCAATGCTGTACCAATCTTTAGCCCACAAGAAGCCAAAGATATTTCATCAATGCGGAGGTAATGTGAAGCTAACTAGAAAACAGATTCAACAATTGTCCGAAATTTGTGATCATTTTTCGGAGATTGACATTTTTGAACTAGAACAAACCAACTTGTCAGGCATAGGCCCAACAATAAGCGTTAAGTTTAGTATATTTGGTAACCGTCAAGACGCTAGCGTAGATATAACAGACGTGGAGAGCTGGTAGTGAACATACAAATTCAAAAGAAATTTATTCAGTGGTATTTTAACGAACCTTTTCCTGGTAAGGATAGTACACGCAATCGTAATGGATTCTTAGAAGAGTTTTTAATAAATAAAGAACAGGGCTTTGATGCAGAAAGCTTACGCTACTGGATTGAAAAAGCTTTTCATGAAGGTGCTAAAGCTCAGATGCAGTTAATTAAAGAAGATTGGTACAGGAATAACTCAGATGCAGTCCAATGATCTTGAACAAATCAAACAAAAACTAGTAGAATTAGAGGAGACTGTCTTGGAAATTAGAAACTTACTACGAGTGCAACCAGTTACTCCACTACAGCCAATGAAAAATATGCCAAATCGTTGCACTAAATGTGGCATACAACTAGATACAATTATGGGTTATGTATGTTACAACTATCCGTGTCCTACTGGTATGGGTAATGTATATAGCAGCAGAACTAATCAATTTATGAACTTAGATAAAGAGCAAGCATGAAAGTAATTATTGGTCCCTACAAAAATTGGTTTGGCCCCTATCAGCTAGCAGACAAGATTGTCTTTTGGCAAAAGGATAGCGACGATTGTGTATGGGCCAATCGTGCTCAAAAATTGGGCGATTTCTTTGCACATGGTTTTGGTGGTGAAGATCACGAAACTTGGTTCTATAAGCTGTGCAACTGGATTGACAAACGTCGCAGCAGACACGTCTATGTAAAGATTGATAAGTGGGATACTTGGTCTATGGATCATACCCTAGCACATATCATCCTACCAATGCTTAAACAACTCAATGCAACCAAGCATGGTGCTCCACAGGTTGATGATGAGGATGTGCCTGATCATTTGAAGAGTGTTAATAGCACACCAGGTGAAGATGAACATGATGTTGATAGCAATCACTTTAAGCGTTGGGACTGGATCATGGGTGAGATGATCTGGGCTTTTGAACAGCAGACCAAAGACGATGATACTGACCAGTTCTATACTCATCCTACTGAAAGGTTTAAGAGCCTGCAAGAAATGATTGAACACATCAAAGTTGATCGTGAAGGCCTAGACAAGCACCAGGCCCGTAAAGATAATGGTTTCCGACTATTTGGCAAATACTATCAAGCATTGTGGGATTAGTTATGTATACACTAATAGGACTTGCAATATTTTTTGCCATCTGGGGCGTAATAGTATGGCGACTAAAAGTTGTTCAGCACAGAACGGAACGCTGGGTAGATGCTGCATATACTAAGCCCAATCACGAAAAATTTAGTGGTTACTGGGTGTGGCCTAAGAGTCCAGATATTTAATATTGACACACATTCCTAATCATATTATAATAATATATTGATTAGGAAAAAATCACCATGAAAACCGTAAAAATTTTAGTACATGATCCTATCATAGAACTAGATTGTGCACACGCACTCGCCTCAGCACTTAAGCCAACTTTTAAGGTACAGATGCTTACACTAGATACACTGTGTGATGGCATTTGGGACGCAGATATATTTGCTGTTGGTGGTGGTATTGGTGATAGCGATCTTTTTTATCAACTATTTACACAAGAGCATAAGGATGTTATCAAACAGTATATGCATGATACTGGTAGATACTTAGGTATTTGCATGGGTGCTTACTGGGCAGATAAATTATACTTTGATCTTACCGATATGTGTGTTAGACAGTATGTTCGTAGTCGTGGTTCTGATATAGCTCATGAAGACCCCACCTACGCCAATGTTAGGTGGTTAGGTGAACATCACCAAATGTACTTTTACGACGGCTGTACTTTCTACAACTTACCAGGCAGAGCAGATGTATATGCTACTTACTGTGCCAATGCAATGCCAATGGCAGTTATTGACGGTGATGTTGGACTAGTAGGTTGTCATCCAGAATCAGAGAACTGGTGGTTTGAACAGTATGACAAACGACATAATGAGCTACTGCACGATTTTGCATTAGCATTACTTTATAACTAAAAAGTGGAAGATGGGCCGGATGGTAAGGCAGCGGATTGCTAATCCGTACAACGTATTAAAGCGTTGACAGGGTTCGATTCCCTGATCTTCCGCCAAAATAATTTTTATGGCTCTGTGCAAAATGTATGACTAACAGCCCGACTACTAGGGTAAGACAGAATCCGTGATGTAGCTTAGTCACCTACAACCGAGCACGGAGAGACGATATTAGTCTCTTAAACAGACGGTAGTAGCCATAAAAATTATTTTATCTCGGAGTAGTTCCAATTGGCAGAACACTGGTCTCCAAAACCAGGTGTTGGCGGTTCGAATCCGTCCTCCGAGGCCAAACATGCACCCATCGTCTAGAGGCCTAGGACACTGCCCTTTCACGGCGGCGACACCGGTTCGAATCCGGTTGGGTGTGCCAAACGAGCTGAATTAGCTCAGTGGTAGAGCAACCGCCTTGTAAGCGGTAGGTCAAGAGTTCGAATCCCTTATTCAGCACCAAAAAAAAAATGAAAATTATAGATAACATATTATCAACAGAACAAACAAATAATTTATATAATCGTTTTATAAATGAAAAATATTCCTATGGTGAAACAGATAACGATCATAATTTGCCAACAGGCTTAATTCATGAAATAACGGATAATGCTTTAAGTAACTATTTAGGTAGTATTGCTTCAAAAGAGTTTGAAGTTTTAAATAGTCTAACTATATATAGAGCTTATGTAAATTTATTTATTCCCAGAGAATTACCTTATTTTCATAGAGATGGACAAAAAGTTATAACTTGTCTGTTCTATATAAATCCCCAATATGAACTAGATGAGGGTGGAGAAACTCAGTTTATTATTGAAAATAAGTTAATAGCAGTAGAATCTAAACCAGGCAGATTAGCAATATTTGATGGAAATTTATTACATAGAGCTACTAGTTTTAGGACTTATCCAAGATTAACTATTGCTATAAAATACGATATGTGACCGTAGTTCAGGGGATAGAACAACAGCCTTCTAAGCTGTGGGTCGCAGGTTCGATTCCTGCCGGTCATGCCAAAAAGAATATAATATGTTTAAATTTAACACACTGTGGGACTTATACGAATTTAAAGCATTAGTACTACTAATTACATTAGCCATAGCTATTATACATGGGAAATATATTATATGAATGCACTACGAAAAAAGATTGATTATAGATTAAATCAATTACAAGACTTTATGGATAATAATATTCATCTAGAAGATCCACAACAAGTTTTAGAATTGATTAAATCTATTACAAAATTTTGGAGTATTTTAGAAGAAGGTGATCGTGACTATGTAGAATCAGCTCGATTCGCCGTAGAGTTCCAAAAAACATGGAGTTGAATTACTCGGATTAGTTCAGCCTGGTTAGAATGCCTGCTTTGGGAGCAGGAGGTCGAGAGTTCGAATCCCTCATCCGAGACCAATAATAAATATGTTTAAAAACAATTTTTGGATAGATCATTTAGAATATAATAATGATGAATTTATAAGTACTATTCTTAATTATTTAAAAGTACATGGATCTAGTTCTATTTGGGATTATTGCAAAGTAGAAAGCAGTCATCAACTAGATTATAAACCACAAGTTCCACAAGATTTAGTTGATCTTCTAAATCTTAGAATAAAACAATTTGAAAAAACAGAATTAGGAAGTATATTTTCTGATTTAAAAATATCTGATATTTGGTATAATATTTATACTCAAGATATGAATCAAGAAGTACACACACATGAAGATACCGGTTTTTCTGGTATCTATTTTTTAAAATTTGACAATAATTTACATACTTCCCCAGTTTTTCATAATCCTGTATTTTATTATAATTTTCATCATCAAGCTCTTAGAAGTATAGAAAAAATAAATTATACTCCTAAAATTAAACAAGGTGATTTAATAATATTTCCTGGTAATATTCCACATCAAGTGGAAAAGCAAAAAAGTAATATACCAAGAATAACTATTACGTTTAATATAGATATTAACTTACAGGACCTTTATACAAATTTTTTAAAAACAGTTGTTGGATAATTATATGGAGGTGGCTGAGTGGTCCAAAGCAACGGTCTGCAAAACCGTATACCCGTGGGTTCGAATCCCACTCTCCATTCCAGGATTACAAGATATGTAATCTTAGAGTCCCTAAGCATTGATACTCTAGTAGTAGAGGTCAATGCTCTTTTGCGTTTGGGATGGCAACCCCAAGGTGGAGTTGCTAAAAATGAAACACACTATCTACAAGCAATGATTCACACAGGAGTTTTATGAAGAAGTTTTTAACAGCAATTGCATTACTAAGTATCACACTAGCAGCACAAGCAGCAGACATTACAGGAGCGGGTGCTACATTTCCGTATCCCATCTACGCTAAGTGGGCAGAAGCCTACCACAAGCAGACTGGAATAGGATTAAACTATCAAAGCATTGGATCGAGTGGGGGTATTCGTCAGATTAATTCAAAGACCGTAACTTTTGGTGCGACAGACGCACCAGTAAAAGGAGAAGATCTTGATAAAAATGCTCAAGTACAATTTCCTGCAATTATTGGTGGTACTGTACCTATCATTAATTTGGATGGATTCAAGCCCGGTGAATTACGAATTACTGGACCTGTACTAGCAGAAGTTTTTATGGGAACCATAACAAAGTGGAATGATGATAAGTTACTTAAACTTAATCCTGGCAAAAATCTACCTAACCAAAACATTACTGTGGTTCATAGGGCTGATGGAAGTGGTACTACTTTTAATTTTACTGATTATCTTAGCAGTGTTAGCCCAGAATGGTTTAATACGGTTGGTCGAGGAGCAGCAGTAAAGTGGCCTGCGGCCAGTAGTGTGGGCGGCAAGGGCAATGAAGGTGTTGCGGCTAATGTTACTAGGGTCAAGGGGTCAGTTGGATATGTAGAGTATGCATACGTTAAAAAGAATAATATGACATACATGCAATTGCAAAACAAGCAAGGCAACTTTGTAGCACCAGATGACCTAACATTTGCAGCTGCCGCACAAGGAGCAGATTGGTTCTCAGTACCTGGGATGGGTTTGAGTATTGTTAATCAGCCTGGCAAAGACACCTGGCCAATTACTACTGCTAGCTTTATTGTTATGTTTAAAGATCCGCAGGATAAAAAGGCAAGCCAAGAAGTCATTAAGTTTTTTGACTGGGCATTTAAGAATGGTCAGAAGATGAGTGCAGAACTTGACTATGTACACCTGCCACAACAACTGCAAGATCAAATCAGAACAAAGGTTTGGTCACAGATTAAACACTAGTAGGTATCACACTATCCAGCACGCTGGATAGTCTAATATTTACTGGAGGTATTTATGTATGAGTAAAGTATGGATTGATCCGCCCTATGGTTGGCAGTATGGTTTTCCTAAGCTATACGATAAAAAGGTTCCACTGCAACAGTGGTTAGTTGACAACGGCTATCCTGAACAGGACACCGATTTTGCCATGCAATACTTACGTACATGGCCGGAGGCTACAGATGAAACAGTGGTTAGTTGAGTTCAAGCAAAGCTGGCACGATAAAACTTTTGTGTGTGCTATAGTTGGTTTTATACTAGCATATGCTACAATTGCCCTAATAGGCTTATTTCTACCTATTAAACTATTCATTGCAATATTATCAGCAATTGCTGGTTGGCAGCTTGCTAGCTGGAGCTGGGAACTTGGACCCAAAGTCAAAGCAAAGTTATTTAAAGATTAAAAATTATTTTATTGACGCTAAAGCAGTTTGTCTGTATAATTATATTATTGATTAAACAGACAAGCAATAACACTAAATAACATTAAAAAATACTTATTTGACTGTAGTGTGGTTTGTCTGTATAATTATATTATCAGTTAACAACAACCCACAAGGAAAAACAAATGGAAAACAAAGCACAAAACTATACCCCCGAACAAACCCAGTTGATTGTAGCCGAGTATCAGGCTGGTACTCCTATTGAGCAGATTGCTCAGCTTGTTGGCAAGAGCACTCGTTCGATTGTTGCTAAACTTAGCCGCGAAGGTGTTTATGTGGCTAAAGCTAAGCAAGCTGCTCCTCGTGTTAAGAAGTCAGAGCTTGTTGAGCGTATTGCACAAGCAGTTGGTGTTCCTAGCGAACTCTTTGAGAGCTTGGAAAAAGCCAACCTAGAAGTTCTTGAGCACCTTGCCGCTAAACTGGCCGTTTAATATGAAAGTAGTCATTAACAGTGACTACGGTGGTTTCGGCCTTAGTAGCGAGGCAATGGAGTTTATTGCCCTTCGCAAAGGCTGGGACTACCAAGTAACCAACGCTCACTATGAGCATTGGTGGGAGCCACCAGAGGATAGCCTAGAATACAATGTATTTGGCTCTCAAATCTGGGACGTTGACCTACCACGAACTGATCCTGATCTTGTTGAGTGCATAGAACTACTAGGCGATAGGTCATGGGGCAGAAATGCAGAGCTTAAAGTGGTTGAAGTGCCTGATGAAGTTAGTTGGCATATTCAAGACTACGATGGTAAGGAATGGGTAGCTGAGGATCATAAGATATGGATGTAATGGAAAGTATAGAAGTAGAATTGAGTGACGATGAGTTCTTATTTTTAGCAAGGCGTGCTCATGATCTCGACATTACCTTTAACCAATTGGTTAACAAAATTCTACTTGAACATATGCAAAAAGAAACAGAAAATGATAAAAACGGAACTAATTCGTGATTATATGAAACGTGCTTGGACACGTTGGGGTCCACCACAACAACTAGATCCACAAAAAATGGTAGAATTAGTAGTTAGTGATATTTTGGACATTATTGAACAAACTAAACCTCCCACAAAAAATTATATAATCAAAAATATTCGCAAACACTATTTTGGTGAGTAGTAGATGACTACAACAAAAATTTATGAACGTGTAGATAACAAAGTTTATAGCAGATTGTTTGGTAGTGAACCAAGCTCTAGAGTATTAGAATATGTAATCAACTCCGACCAAACTGACTGGGACAGGTTTGACAAGATTGTTAAACAGATTATGGCAGTTAGCAATGCGAATCTACAAGTTTAACGAATATGAGGATAGTGAGGCTAGACTTGTGACAGAAGATCAAATCCGTGCTGAATATTGGCCACTGTGGTATCAACGTATGTGTAAAAAGTTTGGTAAAACTGAGGTTGATGCAAAGTTTACTTTTGAAGATTGTTTACAAGACTGGATTATTACAAACTGGGCTTGGGAGGTTAAAAGTGAATCCTAGATTTAAAAGTTTAGCTAAAGAGTGTGGATTTGTATTCTGGGGTAATGAGTCACATGGGCCTGGCCCTAATATGATTGATTGGAGTGGAGATTACCAACAAGAGTTTGAACTGTACAGTGAAGAATTAGTACGTTGGGCTATTATGCGTTGTGAAAGCAATCAGCAAGCTGAGCACGCAGGTCAATTGAAGCACAACTGGGTTCAACATACCTTAGCAGAGTTTAATTTAGATCAAAAAATTTCTACTTGAGTTTCGTGGTTAATCCCTGTATAATTATTATATGGCTAGTGAGGAACACAAGACCCAAAGGTTGACCGCTTTAATTGACATTTTGCCACACTAAAACTAAAGTTTATCTTACACAAAACGTGCAATGTAGCGACCACTAGCTTTAAATCCTCTGATGAGATGGTGCAACTCCATCGAAACCCAAACCCACTAAACGGACGCTGTATACTTCAACTTATACACCCGTTGCGGTTTAGGGTAAGGATAATTATGAATAATTTAGCAATATATACAACTTATTGTGGCCCAAATAAGTCGGCTACATTTAATACTACTACTATAGATAGTAAATACCCACATTACTTTATTAGTAATAATAAAGAAATTTTATCATTAGCCCAACAAGGTGGTTGGAAGCCTATTTATTTAGATATACCTGTTGTAGATAATTTTACTATAAGTAGTGAACAAGCAAAAATAGCTAAAGCTATGCCACAAGTATTTAGTGAATTAGTAAAGTACAGATGGCTTGTCTACAAAGATGATAAAATAGTTTTTGACTATTCAAAACTAAATATATATTTAGACAATATGGAAAAAGCAAAAGCAGCAATTGGTTTGCGTAGCTATCCTGCTCATGTTAATTTTCCTAATAATATACTGTATGAATTTGCTGAAGCAATGCTTCAAGCTAGATACTACAATCAAAGAGATAGAATTATCAAATATATAACCAATCAAATAAAGTTGGGTAACGAATTAGATAACCAATTATATTGGACAAGTTTTATTATTAGAGATCAATATAATAGTTTAACAAATAAATTTAATATTGACTGGTTTGATGGAATACAACAATGTGGTGCTGAGTGTCAAATTAGTTTTGATTTTACAGCTGCAAATTATAAAGAAAATATATTTATATTACCACAAAGTATTTAACTATTTTTTGGACACCAATCGGTGTCCTTTTTTATTATATTGACGTATGAAAGAACTAGTAACAATTAAAAATGAAAATATTGATGGATTTCAAGAGTGGATATGGCCCATACAAGATACTGAGGCTTGGAGTGGTCCTAGCACTGAATGGATTCGGTCACACAGAGACGCTTATTTAGCTATAACTAATGGTAGAGATACTGTAGTTCAAGCTGGTGGTAATTGTGGTATGTATCCTAGACTATTTAGTAAGTATTTTAATTTGGTATATACCTTTGAACCAGATGCACTTAATTTTTATTGTTTAGCTAATAATTGTAGTAGCGAAAATATTATTAAATTTAATTGTGCTGTTGGAAATACTAATTCTCCTGTTAAAGTTATAAAACATTATCAACATAATGTTGGTTGTCATACTGTTAGTTTGGGTGGTACAATACCACAACTTACGATTGATCAATTAAATCTTTCTAGTTGTAGTTTAATTCAATTAGATGTTGAAGGATTTGAAATCCCTGTTTTACAGGGAGCCTGGCAAACAATACAAAAATATCGTCCTGGTATTGCTTGTGAACAATTAGGTAATGATAATATAACTAGTTTATTAAAACCACTGGGATACAAATTAATTGGTATAGTTGTAAAAGATTATTTATACAGTTGTGAATTATAGGAAAAAAAAATGGAACCAGAAGATTACGAAGATTATAGTGAAGATGATGGTCAACCAGATGAAAGTCAGGAGTGGCACGATTACGACCCAGATTGTTAGAGGAAGATATGATAACAATAACTGAATCTGCAGCCAAACAAATTCGTCAAGTACAGACTGAAGAAAATACCGACAGTCCACTACGTATATTTGTAAAAGGTGGTGGTTGTTCGGGATTTACCTATGCTTTTACTTTTGAAGATGATCCCATTGCGGCCGATGATTTTGTTGTAGCCACACCCGATGGTGTGCAGGTTTTGGTGGATGCCATGAGCATGAACTTGCTTTCAGGCGCTGAAATTGACTACAAGCGTGATCTAACCAGCAGTCAATTTGTCATACGCAACCCCAATGCCAGTGCTCAAT
>Ga0214923_10004291_pt1 | contig 17322 bp, 16 predicted proteins | sample LL1510_MetaG_FD_177993 | JGI IMG/M metagenome (GOLD analysis project Ga0214923, IMG submission 177993) | Freshwater microbial communities from Lake Lanier, Atlanta, Georgia, United States - LL-1510 | ecosystem: Environmental > Aquatic > Freshwater > Lake | place: USA: Georgia | collected... | reverse complement strand
TTCTTGTGACAATTCTCTCAATCTCTCATAAAAAAATAGGTATAATCCAAATATCTCAAAGACGAGTAGTTTGGTGGGAGCATTATCTAAAAAGGATTATATATACGAATTGTTAGCCCCGTGCCGGACCCGGGGCCGGGTTAGGGATTAGCGCCCCGGGCCGGACCAGTTGCCTCCGTGCTAAACAGTAGTTTCTTTGGAGCATTTCTCTCAACCTCTCATAAAATAATAGGTATTAATAGAGAAAATATACATGAAACTATTGCATAAACCGGAAAATGAATATCTAGGATAAGTGTAAAATCTCTCAAAACCGGGTGTTTTCTTGGTGCAATTCTCTCACTAAGCGAAATAAAAAGGGAATGGATATATGAATAGTATGTATAATACCGTGCCGTTTGTTCGGGTGAATGATAATCTAAAACGTGGATAATATATAAAAAATTGAAATACTTTTAACCAAAAAATAATATGCAAACAACCCAAAGAACGATAATAATGAATACAACAACAATGAAGCAACAACAAGCAAACGCGATTATAGATTGCGGTAAAATAAGCGACCGATTTGAAAGAATAATATTAAAAACGACTATACAATCAATTGAGAAAACGGAAAAATTAATATTAGAACATACCTCTACCAAACCAGAAAAATTACCAGTGTTATTACAACTATATAAAAGAAATATATTTATTCCATCAGGAAAATATATAGTTAAACAATATCAAGAAGGGTCAAAATATTTTGAGCAATGGGGCTCTGATGTTATCCTGTATTATATAGTGAGAAAGCTAATGTATAATGAAGAGATTCCGTTGAGTAGTGTATAAGCGAGAGGAGTATAGTAGAGTATAAATTATAATTGTAAGTAAATAAAAAAAATAAAAAAGGTGAAAATCTTTTTTTACCATTTGATTTTGGCAATAAGAATAAGCATTTCTGGAGTAAGGAGTAAAGCATGATATTAAAGTAAAATGTTATGATGCATATAGCAAAGGTTTCTATAAATATATTGCGGGTAGGAAAAACAAGTAAAACATCCTTTCTTGGGAGCATTCTCTCATTCTCTCAAAAGATAATGTATAAATCCTTTGTCCCGATTCTCTCAAAAACCAGTTGTTTCTTGGGAACATTCTCTCATTCTCTCATTCATATAAACAAATATTAGGTATTAAGAGAGTAAACATGATGATAGTATAGGTATAAACCGGAAAATCAATATCCTACTCATTTCTGGATAAGTGCAAAATCTCTCAAAAACGAGGAAAAAATGGGACAATTCTCTCAACAATACCTATAAAAAGGGTAATAATGAAAGTATAATGAAATAGTATATATGACACCCTACCGTTTTTCCCTTGGCCCCGGTTCCCGGTCCCGGTGCGGGTTAGGGTTAGCCCCGGGTCCCGGTTCTGGTTGCAGGGTTAGGGTTAGCCCCGGGCCCGGGGCCGGTTGCAGGGTTAGGGTTAGCCCCGGGTCCCGGGTCCGGTTGCTTCTATTTTCTCTCAAAAACGAGGAAAAAATGGGACAATTCTCTCAACAATATCTATACAAAGGATTATAAATCAACAGTTTCAAATGTGCATTCTTTCATACATATACAAAGGGTATGTATACAATAAATAGATTCCCCAATATAAGTAGATAAAGTATAGAGACATAGAGCAGCGTCTCTCAAAAATTGTGCAAAATTCATATAAATATAATATAACTCTAAAAAATTGAAATACAAATTTAATAAACCACATAATAGCACTCAACCAAAAACCGAATATTAAAATGAACACACACTGCTTACCAGTCGTTGAATTTGGAAGATATAAGGGTAAACCAGTAACTGATTTACTAAATGATAATAAATATATAGAATGGTGTAAAAAACGGGCCTGGTTTAAAAATTACCCAATAATATATAATATATGTGTAAATCAAGTAATAAATACGAATACCGATTATAAAACACCAGAGCATACTATATTAAAAAAAATGTTTATAGCTACAAAAAATAGAGAAAATTTTGTACAGAAAATGATACCCTGCCACAATACATATGATGTAAGAAGAATACGTTTTGATACAATCTATAACTGGGATGTTTTATTAGAAGGCACTCAAATGTATAACTGTTCTTGCAGTGAAAACGGAGAATGCTTTCAATGTGATGAATATTGGAATAGTTTCGACGCAGATATAGATATATATATTGAAATTAAACCATTATTGGGTGATGATTATCTATGCGTATTAAGAAAAATGAGCACTCAAATAGAATTGACAAACCAAAAATATATTAGAGAAAAAACAAAAACCCCAAGATATGCATTACTCTTAAAAGAATTTAATTCAACCACGACTACAATCGATGAATTAGTACAAATATTTAAACAATCAAATATACATGTAATCTTTGAAAGTGATTTTATTCAGTTAAGTCAATAAAACCTCTCGAAGAAATACCGCTAAAGAGTAAAACCCCCAGAACAATAGAGAATAGATAGCCATTTTATATGTAATTAAAAAACCTTTTTTTTGGTGATGGAAGAGAAGGGCCATAAAAAAAGGTAATAAGTAAATAAATTATATATCATCAATATCAACGATATCATCGACTTCCTGAATCGTAGGAGGCATATCGGTAGGGCGAACCATTTGCGGTTCAATATCATTCGAAAATTCAATGAAAGTATTATTATCATTTGAAGAGGCGACAATAGAATGAGAAGTCATAAGAGATTCGAGAAAGGAGAAATGAACATCGGGTAATTTTTTAAGTTCGCGTAAATCAGTATCATCATAAATTTCCAATAAATCACAATTTTTATAGTTAGGTTGCTCCCATTCACGAAGACCAATTAAAACGATAGTATCTTTCGTTACAAAATTACCCCGTTTAGAGCGACCCCTGAATTTATTCCGTATATGACAAATTAATGCGGTATTGTCGGCAGTAGTAATATGACACATACCATTGCCAAGCATTTTAGAAACAATAGCATATTTTTCTTCGGGAGAAGAGGAAGTTCGAAGACGATGGGTTTCGTAAGAATTTGTAAGCTTGCGTGCAAGACCTTTTGAACCTTTACCGCCTTTTGTATTTTTCACCATTTTTGTTTGTTTGAATAATGATATTGAAACAAAGAATAAAAAATAAATTCAATTTTATGGTTCAGTAAAAAAAGAGGATATTTCACCTCTTTTTTTATTTTTTATTTGATTTATTAAGCAAGAATAGGTTGTTGAGTGACTTGGTCGAATTTACCAATTTCCTCATGAGTATTGATATCGTATAAGTTATAGTCCTGGTCGATTAAGTATTGCTTACCTCCCTCGATAGTAACAATACGAGTTTGAATTTCATCACTGTCGTCAGCAGGTGCTTGTTGTGCAGGTTCAGTAGCAGGAGTTTCTTCCTTTTTAGTGGATTTTTTAGCAGCAGGAGCTTTCTTTTCCTTTTTAGGTTTTTCTTCAGTTGCTCCCTCTTCCGTTTTTTTAGCAGTCGTTTTCTTTTCCTTTTTAGGTTTTTCAACAGGAGCAGTTGCTTCTGTTGCTGGTGCATCAGTAGTGGCAACTGGTTCAGCTGGTTCAGTTACAACTTCTGCTGGTGCTTCCTTGGTTTTCTTTTCCTTTTTAGGTTTATCGGCGACTTTCTTCTCCTTTTTAGGTTTTTCTTCAGCTGGTGCATCTCCTTCCTCGGTTTTTTTAGTAGATTTTTTAGATTTTTTAGCTTTTTCTTCAGTTGGTGCTGGTGCTGGTGCGGCATCGCCGTTAGCTTCAGCAATTAGTTTTTCAATTAAATCGTCAGATGCAGCTGCGACTGGCTTAGAAGTTTTACGCGATTTCTTCTCAGCACGAACCTTTGGCGGTTTGTGGAAAGCAGTAATGGTTTTACGCATAATTTTATTCGAAGCACTTGCCTCGTCCAAGTAAGATTGGAAGAACGCGGATTGCTCTTCGATACTGGAGAATAGCTTTATTTCTGGAAATAATTGGTCACGAACGGTTGCCTCCATCTTATTCAAGAACCAAAAGCCGAATGACATGAACTTACTGTATTTGGCTGGTAAACTTGGCTTCTTTACTCTTGCTACTTTTTGAGCAACGACTTCGACATTTTCGACGTTTGATACTGGAGTTGACATATTTGTTTTTAAGCGCGGTTGATTGTTTTGAGATTGGTTTGTTGTTTTTGTGCTATATATATTTTTATAAAAAAGGGTTTCAATTTTCTGCAAATTTGGGTGTTCCGGTAAAATAAGTTGACCCGGGTCCAAAAGCTTTGGTTTCGGGGCCGGGCCGGGACCGGTTGCTCGGTGGTTAGGGTTAGGGCCAGTTGCATCCTGGTTAGGGTAAGGGCCGGTTGCATCCTGGTTAGGGTAAGCCCCGGGCCGGGACCGGTTGCATCCTGGTTAGGGTAAGGGCCGGTTGCATCCTGGTTAGGGTAAGCCCCGGGCCGGGACCGGTTGCATCCTGGTTAGGGTTAGCCCCGGGCCGGGACCGGTTGCATCCTGGTTAGGGTTAGCCCCGGGCCGGGACCGGTTGCATCCTGGTTAGGGTTAGCCCCGGGCCGGTAAACGTGATTTCTCGATATCCTACTCATTTCTCGATATCTTACTCATTTCTTGATATGTCACTCATTTCTTGATATCTATTATATAAGGGGATTAATATAGTAATATAGAAAGGTTATATGGTGATATAGTTGTATGGTTTGTATGGTATAGGGTAAGAGGGTAGTTGTCGGGTCGTTATCCAGTAATATATAGAGTGAGAGTGACCTCTCTGCAAATGCCAGGAGACAAAACATCTCTGCAAAACATCTCTGCAAATGCCAGGAGGCAAAACATCTCTACAAAACATCACTGCAAATTCCAGGAGGCAAAACATCTCTACAAAACATCTCTGCAAATGCCAGGAGGCAAAACATCTCTACAAAACCTCTCTGCAAATGCCAGAAGGCAAAACCACTGGACAAAACCACTGGATAAATCTATAACATAAATAATCATAATTATGTTATATCACCAAACTACCAGATAAAATACAAAATAGTATTTTCCAAATTATTTTGTTCGTTTCGATTGTCTTTTCTTGTTCGAACGTCTACTCTTTTTCGACCCTCTACCTCTACTCTTTTTTGAACGTCTACTCTTTTTACCTCCACTAATTGTGCATGATGATACTTCTTCGTGTTCTCCGGTAGGTTGTGCATTGCGCATACCATACTCAGTTAGTTCCATTTTTTCTCCCTTTTCATTTTTAAAATGATATCTTTTTCCAGTAGGGTTTTTTGCTTGTTCCGCGTAATGTCTTTGCAGGGCATCGTCGTCCTTTTCACCTTCACCATGAAAATCACTCGCCACCTGTTCTACTTTAATAAGAACACATCTTTTACCATCTATCATATAAACATCTCCACAAGACATCGAATTATATACAATATACCAAGATAAAAATATTACTAAATATATACCCCAAAAACCCAATAAAAATATAAAATGTAAATTAAATAATTTAGATAGTTATAACAAACTGCATAAATTATTCGAGTAAATAAAACAACGGCTTATTTTGAACGTCTACTCTTTTTCGACCCTCTACCTCTACTCTTTTTCGACCCTCTACCTCTACTCTTTTTCGACCCTCTACCTCTACTCTTTTTACCCCCCACTTTTCTTCTTTTTGAACGTGGTTCATCATCATCATTATTGCATTCATCATATACATATATTTTATATCTACTAAAAAGGAAAAGTCCAGTTTCACTCAAATCAGGATGACGTGAAAAAAAAATAGCCGGTGGCAAAATAGTCAGTGGCGCCTCACGAAAATTATAACAGTCAACAATTTGTTCTTTGTCTCTCGCAATCTGGTCTGAATCACCTTCCTCATAATCTCCAAGTACCCGATAATTAACCTTAGTAAAACCAGAAAACCAATAAGGTTTAGTTTTTTTTGTTTCGTTATTATAAATATAATAAAAACCCCTAAAATTTTCATTAATATATTTATTAAGGTGGTCTTCATCCTTGATATTAATCAAACATCGTTTATCGCTCTCATAATCAGGCATTAGTTTATCAAATAATGCCATCCTAATTATATACAATATACCAACATAAAAATATCCCTAAATACAGACCCCCTAAATAGGTAACCTAGCCCGAATAAAAATATCAAATATAAAATATACGAAATGTTCTCCAAAACAAAGTATTCGGGAAAGCATCTAATTCTTGATATCAAGAATATTCGCAATAAGTCAATCATCGATGATTTAGAAGAATTGAAATCAATAATGGATACAATATGTATAAGTAACAACTTCACCGTCCTACAAAGAATAGAAGAAATCTTCGAACCACAGGGTCTAAGCATCATCTATTTATTGTCCGAATCCCACATGTCCATACATACCTTTCCCGAAAAAAACTACATCGCGTTCGATTTATATACTTGCCGCGAATACGACACCGATGATGAATATAAAAAAATACACGAGTATATCATAAAAAAAACCAAAGCGGACTACGAAGAACCCCTCATTATTACTCGCAAGTTTTAGACCAATAAAAAGAAACAAAAGAAACAACATAAACACTACCCAACAATATAATTATCCATATATGAGAGCAGCCATATTACTACCATTCCTCCTATTATTAAAACCAATGCACGCATTCATGACAAAATCCACCCGCTACATACACACCCCGAATACAATCTATATGTCCAAAAAAAAATACACAGAAAAAGCCATCGCGCCCCTCTATAGCCCCCGCACCAAGAATCAAAAGACCTATGTAAATTGTCTCCAGGACCCTCAAACCAAGATAGTATTAGGAGTAGGACCCGCCGGTTCCGGAAAAACTCTATTTGCTTGCAATGTGGCCGTAGAAGAATTAAAAAAAGGCGCTATACAAAAAATCATTCTAACGAGACCCGCCGTCACCGTGGAAGAAGAATTAGGATATTTACCGGGCACGATATTGAAAAAAATGGACCCTTGGACCAGACCCCTCTTCGACATATTGCTCGAATTTTATAGCCAAAAAGATATTGACTCCATGTTGCACGGAGGCACTATCGAAATATCGCCGCTCGCATATATGCGCGGACGAACCTTCAAACGCGCCTTCATTATTGCCGATGAAATGCAAAACAGCTCGCCCAACCAGATGGTCATGTTAACCACGAGAATAGGCGAACAATCCAAGATGGTAATCACGGGCGACCTTTTCCAAAGCGACCGCGGGCCCAATAATGGTTTAGCCGACTTCCTCCACAAACTAAAAAAATTCGATACGGGGATGGCCGAAAAAGAACCGGCCATACGATATGTCGAACTCGAAAATGAGGATATACAACGAAGTCCAATCGTATCCAAAATAGTAAATATATATAACCCGAGCCCACCACCAACCCCACCACCAAGCTCCCCGACCCCCACAAAAAAACCATTGTCAAACGATGACGCCGCCATGATTCCACTATCCCAAGAAAAAATAGACCTACAAAACCTATAAACCTATAAACCTATACAGAAGATAGAGAGTGGCTGACAATATCCCAATCAATCTTGAGGTTGATCTAGACCACGTCGTCGAGTCACAGGACCACCCACCTTCCGTTTGTTAAATTCCACACGTGAAACATACAATATATTATGATACATATGTCTAGCCATCGACGTTAGCCAATTCAACGTTTTAGGATAACATTTCCTCCGGATAAAATTTTCCACGATATTGTCAATGCAAAGTAAAACCCGCAAAATATGTTGAATATTCATTTCTTTGGTGTCACCGCTTCTAGAACGTCGACACAATTGAAATCCCGATAAATCACATTGTTTATGTATCGACCCGGGAGGACTGATATGTCTAGATAAATAATCATAGATTTGTTTGCCCATTATATTAAAATGGAAAATAAATTTCTTCAAATTAGTCGCCATCATACGATTGAGTAATGACTTGATGTCCCCACACACCGATTTAATAAGTGTATATCGCAATAATGGCGTATAGGCGAAACCGGCAATATAACGCAAAATATCATCGGGTATATCCATTCGCTTGATAGTATCTAAACAAGTCAATTCATTCGACGTATCTATACGACACTTTTCTTCCAAAGATACAAGGAAATGACTGCGACCCCGAATCGAATTCGATATTTTTTGTTTCGATTCCCGAATACTGGTCCGCATACAAGAAAAGATGTGCAAAATTTGGGTTTCAATATTTTCTATATATTTTTGTGATGCATCTAATAATATTTGTGTTTTTGAAATTTCGGTCAAATCCTCCTCCTTTTTATAATAATAATTCGATAATATTGTTTTTAAATCATCCGGAATCAAATGGCGAAAATGTCGATTGAAATATTCAGTGACATCACGTTCGTCGATAAAATTATGCCGATATTGTTTGGTGCTGTTAATAGTGCAAATGAGGTCGCGTGTACACGTATTTGAAGTATTCGTATCCAACGTAGTATTCATATTTTATTAGCTGTTTTGTATAGAAATATATATTTATATACAAAGAAATCAATTTTGTACCTGCACAGTATCCGCATCCACCATCATTTCGACTAATTCGTCAAATTGAATACCCGGCGTCCACCCCAATACATTACGTGCTTTCGAAGCATCTCCCAACAACAAATCCACTTCCGTAGGTCGGTGATATCGAGGGTCAATACTCACCATGACACGACCACTCGCCCTATCAATACCCGTTTCATTCAGTCCACTACCCTGCCAATCCAATTGAATCCCCCGACAAGAAAAGGCCTTCTCAATAAATTTACGCACACTATGAGTTCGCCCGGTCGCCAATACAAAATCGTCCGCCACATTATGTTGCAACATTAACCACATTCCATAGACATAATCCTTCGCATGACCCCAATCTCTCATTGAATCTATATTGCCCATTCGCAATACTTCTTTGCCACTACTATCCGCCAAAATCTTGGCCAGACCTAGCGTGACTTTTCGAGTGACAAAATTATGGCCCCGGCGCTCCGACTCATGATTGAACAAAATTCCATTACAAGCAAACATGCCATATGCCTCCCGATAATTTTTCACAATCCAATAAGAATAGAGTTTGGCCACCGCGTAAGGAGAGCGTGGATAAAAGGGCGTTTTTTCATTTTGCGGGGTTTCTTGGACTAAACCATATAATTCACTCGTGGATGCTTGGTAAAAACGCACGATATCCGTGAGTCCACACGAACGAATCGCCTCCAACAATTTGAGTGTTCCCGTGGCGTCTGTATCGGCGGTATATTCCGGCATTTCGAAGGATACTTTCACATGGGATTGCGCGGCCAAATTGTAAACTTCTAAACGGGACATGTGAGGATACTTTGACCGAATCGTAAACAAACAATTGGTCAAACAAGTGCCGTCGGTCATATCCCCGTAATGTAATTTTAATTTAGGATGATTGAAAATATGGTCAATACGACCCGTATTGATGGAGGATGAACGGCGTATGAGACCATGCACCGCGTAATCCTTCTCCAACAATAATTCGGCCAGGTAAGAACCGTCCTGGCCCGTAATTCCAGTAATAAACGCTACTTTCGTGATAGTTACCATTTCCCGAAAATAAAACAACGATATTATATACAAATACAACAAAAACTCTATATTGTTTTATACCTTTTTACCTTTTTACCTTTTTACCTTTTTACCTTTTTACCTTTTTACCTTTTTACCTTTTTACCTTATTTACACCCTTGGTAATTTTAGACACCGATTATTTTATAAATTATTTTCTTTTATAAAATTACTTATATAAATACCATTACCAATATGAACATTGCCATCACTTAAATCTTTTCTTAAAAATCCATTTTCATCTATATAATTATTATAAATATCAAAGAATATATATTCTTTTTCAATACATTTTTCTTTTAATTTTTCGTTAAAATATAAAACATATTGTTTTCGTTCTTCATCATTTCCCAAATATGGATATTCAGGATTTTCCAAAGTATTGTATTTTTGAATAGGCGGAACAACATTATAAACACATATATTTTTAAGTTTAATTTGTGCAATGGATACATTTAATTCAATTGCTTCAAAATAATCATCAACAATATTGTTTATAATATCTTTATATGTTGTTGTTTCTGTTATGTGTTTGTGAATATGACATCTACAATCTATTTCACCTAAACAAAAAACAATAGTGTCTCCATCTTTAATATTAAATCCGCGAATATCACATCTATTTAATTTTTCTTTCCCAAAACTATAACATAAAAGTGGTCCTAAATGATGTTTTATTATTTCATTCCAACCATTATAGGAATGACTATCTCCAATTGTATGAATCGACATTTATATACCTATATATTATTTTGTATATATATTTTTTATTTACATAATAATATATTATGAACATAAGAGCGAAGATTACAAATTAATTGCTGTTGAATATTATTTAGTATAATTATTATGAAACACAATAGCGAAGATTATAAATTAACTGCTGTTGAATATTATTTAGTAGAAGATAAATCACAAGAAGAAGTTTGTAAAATATTCAAATGTTCTCCAAGAACTTTAATGAAATGGGTTGAAAAATATAACAATGATGGTGAAATTGAAAGATATAACAAGAAACCAGTAGCATATAAAATTACAAAAGAACAGGTAAAGTATGCCTTGAAAGAAATAAATAAAAATAAAACAAGAAAGCGAAAATTAAAAATTATAAGGAGTAAAATAATCGGCGTTTTACACCCTTGAAGATTTAAAATGGGACAATTTTATAAAATATAATATAAAATTGAATTAAAATATGAAGTAAATATTAAATATAAATCAACTATCGTTATATATTTAATATGTCAAAAGTATTCCGCTATTATCAAGAAGAAGCAAATAATGCTATTTATGAGGAACTCCTTGTAAATAATAAATGTATTGTTAAAATGTTTTGTGGAACTGGTAAGTCATTACTAATGAGAAGATGTAAAACTATTGAAGGCAAAAACTTAGTTGTATTTGTATTTCCATCATTATCATTAATAGACCAATTTTATTCGGATTACTTATGTGATTTTCCAACTGAAAATCTGTTAAAAATTTCTTCTGAAAATGAAGCAACAACCAATCCTATTAAAATTACACAATTTCTTTATAAAACAATAAACAAAATTATTTGCATCACTTATCAAAGCTTCAAAACACTAATAGATAATTTAGGTGAAATAAAAATTAATGTATGTATATTTGATGAAGCACATCATGCGGTAGGAGAAACATATCAAAAATTAATATTTGAAAACGTTTTTTGCGAAAAACAAATATTCTTTACGGCAACTCCTAAAAACGCAAATGGAATAGTGATGTATGATAGGGAACAAATGGGTATGTGTGGTAAGTTGGTTTATGATTACTCTTATTTGCGAGGAATGAATAAGGGATTTTTGAACCCATTTGAAATAAGAATTGATATGTTTTCAGAAAATATAAATAAGTCAGTTTATGAAAGTATTGCTCGTGCGATTTTATCAACTGGTAATAATCGTGTGTTAACATTTCATTCGGATGTAAATACAGAAAGAAATACATCCGTAAATAATTTTGTAAATGACGCAGAGTTTAAGATTGTTTTCAAAGAAATACAGAAAAAAGAATTTCCACAAATTAAAAAGTATAAAAAAGTTTCTATGATTGGTCTAACCGCATCTGTTAATGGAAAACAAAGACGGAAATTACTTGATAATTTTGACGCCACCGAACCAAATCAAGTGATGGTAATTTCATCGTGTGAAACAATTGGTGAAGGAATTGATACAAAAAATGCTAATATGTGTGTATTTGTTGACCCAAAATCATCGTATGTTAAAATTATTCAAAATATTGGTCGTATTGTAAGAAAACAACAACAAATATCAACTATCTTAATACCATGTTGGGTTGATAAAACAAAATACTTAGAATGTAATAACGACAAAGACAAATGTGATGAAGTTATTAGAGAAGATATGAGCGAAAGCGGAAATTTTAATGGGATATTGAATGTATTGAGTGCATTAAAGCAAGAAGACGAAGAACTATACGATATATGCTTACATTATCCAGACACATATTCTCCACAAGAAATAAAAAATAATTTGGAAAACCAAGGATATACAATTGAGGAATATGTTGGAGAAGGAACTCTTACCGAAACGATGGGACATTTATTAGATATAGAATTAGATTGTGAAAATTACGAAGATTGTGAAACCGATGAAGAAATAATAATGAATATAGCTGAGGAAAACAACGTGTGTGTTGAAATTCATACAAACTCGTTAGAAAATCCAGTTGAACGATATAATTCAAAATGTGAAAGTGGGGAAACAATTCGGATATATAAAAGTTTTGATGAAGAATTAGAAGAAGTTATTTATCAACCAATTGTAAAAAAAGAACAAAAAATAAAACGAAATTCAGATATAATAACTGAACCAAAGATAGAAAACAGATTGAATATAAAAGTTCATACCAATCCAGATATAAAGGTATTATGGAATATTACAAGTGATATTGATTTAATTAAGGATATTTGCAGTTGCGTTATTGATTGTGAAGTAGTTGATAATTGGTATGATAATTTGGAAGAACTAAAAAAATTTATTAATGAAAATAAAAAACAACCTTCATATGGATCTAAAAATAAAGTTGAAAAATTGTTAGGCAGTTGGTTATCTAATCAAAAACAAAATTATAAAAAAAATACAATTAAAGATGAAACACGAATTAATTTGTGGTTGCTATTTTTAGAAGAATATAAAGAATATTTACTATCATTTGAAGAAAAATGGTATAATAAATTGGTAGGATTAAAAACGTATATTCAAAAATATAAAACATTACCAAAATCAAAATCCAAAATTCAAGAAGAAAAAATTTTAGGTCAATGGTTATCTCAGCAAAATAAATTTTATAAAAATAAAACTCAAAGTATGAAACTTGAAACTAATTATAATTTATGGACTGATTTTTTGGAAGAATATAATGAGCATTTTACATATGGTATAAAAAAATGGTATATAATGTTTGAAGAATTAAAAAAGTTTATTGATGAAAATAAAAAACTTCCTTCTCACGGAAGTGCAAAATTACTGGATAGAACGATTGGTTATTGGTTAAAATCAAATAAAACAAATTACGAATCAAATAGTGGTTTTATGAAAAATAAAGATATTTATGAAAAATGGACTGAATTTTTAGAAAACTATAAAGAATATTTCATATCTAATCATGATATATGGTTTACACAATTAATAGAATTAAAAAATTTTATTAATCTACATAAAAAAACTCCGTCAAATGGTTCTAAAAATAAAGTTGAAAAAAAAATAGGTTCATGGTACACAAAAAATAGAATAGATTTTAAAAATAACTTAATAAACGACAAAATTAAAAGTGAACACTGGTTAGAATTTATTAATGATTACAAAGATTATATTAAAGATTGGGAAAATACATGGTATGAAAAATTTAAACAATTAAAACAATTTATTAATGAAAATAACAAACGACCTTCAAAAAAAAGTGAAAATTTAAGTGAAAAAATGTTAGGCGCATGGAGTACTACTCAATGTAAAAATTACAAACAAAAAAAAGAAGGCATGAATGATGAAACCAGATACAATATATGGACGAAGTTTTTAGAGGAATATAAAGAATATTTTAAAGGCGACGACGACATTTGGAATGAAACATTTTCAGAATTAAAACAATTTATTACTGAAAATAAAAAACTTCCTTCATATAATTCAAAAAATAAAATGGAACAAAAATTAAATAATTGGATTAAAAACCAAAAATCCAATTACAAACAAAAAAAAGAAGGCATGAAAGATGAAACCAGATACAATTTATGGACGAAGTTTTTAGAAGATTCCACAGAATATTTTGACAATTCGGAAACTCAATCCGTAGCATCAACCGAAACGAAACAAATTATAGAAGATGAAGAAGAAACAATCATAATAATACCTAAAAAATCTATGAAGCTTAAAAAATCTTCTACAAAATCAAAAACAGAAACAATAGAACAAAAAAGAGAAAGGGTCAAAACCGAAATATCTCAACTGCATAAAAAATACAAAACTATGAAATCTGCAAATCTTCATAAAGAGTTTAAGGAAAATAACGAATTATGGAATAATTACCACGAAATATCAGAAGAAAATGAAAAATCGTTTCCAGAACACGAAATACCACGCAATCGTGTTATTACAGAACTTTTAAAAATTAAGACCAAACGCACAAAATTAGTTGTAGATATGGGGTGCGGTAAAGGACAAATATCAACATACTTTTCAAACGACAAAAGATTTCAATTCATTAATTACGACCATGTTTCATCAAACGATACAGTTATATCGTGTGATATTTCAAATACGCCATTAGATGAAGACGCCGTAGAAATTTGTATTTTATCTCTCGCTATGTGGGGTTCAAATTGTAAGGAATACGTAAAAGAGGCAAACAGAATATTAGAAAGTGGGGGGAAATTATATATTATTGAACCTACGAAAAGATGGTCGGAACAAGATGAAAATAAAAATATTATTGAAGGAAAAGAAGGAAGCAAAATGAAGTCGTTATTAGAAGAATATGGCTTCCAAATAGTAGAACAAAGTATAGAAAAGTTTTGTATGTTTGTTTGTATTAAAAATTAAAATATTTAAAGAGTAAATGCATAATATAAATTATAAAACAATGGACTTACAACTTTAAAAAAAAAGAAATCACTTAGCACTAAGTTTACGCAAATATTTATTAGAAAAACAAAACCCTTATAGTTTATTAACAAATTATATTGATAATATAATTAAAGAGTATCCAGATGATAGCAATAGTGTTCAAGCGCTTGAATTTTTAAGGAACAATATAAATTGCGTAATTATAAAAAATACGTCTGATATTGAAATGTGTATAAAAAATACATCAATTAATATACAAAATGAATTAATTATCAATTTATTATTGAGTTTTTTAAATGTTGATTATACACTTGAATTAAATATAGCAATTGATAATCTAAGAAGTGAACTAATAAAAGAAATAAATGAAGTAAAAAATCATAGCATAGAATTAGGAATTGAATTTTTAGAGTTTAAAGAAAATTGCACTAATATCCAATCGTAAAATATAACAAACTGAAATATTATTTATAAATTTTTAATTTTCTTTTTCTTGTTGATGGTTTCCTTATAAATTCTATCTTTTCATTCATTCCGTATGCGTATTGAAAATAGTTTTTATAGTTTTCAGTTTTTACTTTATTAATTGAGCTTTCCACATTCTTTTCTAATTGTTCGTAATTTTCTACATTTCTATTCTTTTTCATATAGGTTTTTATTTGATTAAAATATGCTTCAATTGGTAAATTCGTTTTAGGAGTATAAGGAACTGCGAATAAATATTCATTACCACTTTTGGTAATAGCATTTTTTATCAATTCGTTATTATGACTTTTCGCATTATCTAACACAATCAAATATCCTTTATAATTTGGAAAAATATGTTTTTGTAAAAATTCCAAAAATCGTTCAGCAGTCATTCCACCTTTTTCATACATTTCTTTTCCTACTATTTTTGAATTACTTATTGCTACTAATAAAGTAAATTTACGAAATACAAATTGATTTGATGTTTTTATTCTACATCTTCTTCCCAAATAACAACGACTATAAGTAGGATGCAACGCAGAACCTACACTTGTTTCATCTAAACAAATAATTTTATTTAATGGATAATGTTTTATTTTTTGGTAAAAAGCGTTCATTTCAGTTTGTTTATCTATTGGTTTTTTATATCTTTCTTTTGGAAAATGTTCGTGTCTTGTTCTTTTTCTTGTTTGGTTATTATCCCTAATAACATGTCCTAAATGTTGAGGTGTAATATCAAAAGTAGGATATTTTTGTTTCATATCAAATGCTAATTCATTCATAGTAAGTTGTTCGTTTTTCTTTAATAATTCTAACGCAGTTTTAACTTGTGGTTTAGTAATCTTGTAAGAAATAGGTTTTCTGTTTCTTCTTGTAAGATTTTTGGAAGTATTATATCGTTTAACCCATCTTTGTAATGTAGATTTCTTACAATCAAATATTTTACAAGTTTTTCTAATATTATCTTTATTATTCAGATAATATTTAACAGCAGATATTTTATAATCTTCACTTTTATGTTTCATTCCTATAATAAAAATAGAAAAAACTTAATCATATTTTGTCCCATTTTAAATCTTCAAGGGTGTAAATTACCAAGGGTGTAAAGGTGTAACGCCGAATAAATAAAAATATTTTTATAATGTATATGGCACCCGTGAACGTTAACCTGAACAACCCCAATTTTTTAAAAGCCAAAATTGCATTAACAAATCCAAGATATAGATATATAACTAAATCAAATACAACATTAGAAATAGTAGACGATTTTTTATATATGAATAAAGAAGAAATAGAAAAAAACACATATAAAGCATATTCCCCACGTAAACCAAAGACACAAACGAACGAAGTGCCCGAAATTCAGCGAATATCTATTGATAGAAACTTAATTGCCGCCATTAGTGCAATCCTAAAAGTCGCAAAGAAAGAAGACAATAAGGAGATAGTAAATTTATTTACACATGCCATCGATAAACTAGACAAAATAAACAAAACCAACGCTGCCACACATAGATGGTTGAATAATTATACCGGGACTTATAATATAGATTTAGATTCAGTTTCAGTTGATACCGATTCAGATTCTCCACCCGTATCATTCAATACCTTATCATCCAATACCTTATCATCCAATACCTTATCATACAATCACCTATTAAATGATAATAAGACGCGTGCATCATATTATCCAACTCGTAGAGGTGGTAGAAAAACAAAAAGGTCAAAAAAATCTAGAAAAAATAGAAAGTCCACAAAACGTTAAACGCGCGTTGATTCGAAAAGAAAACAATAAAAAACAATCAACAAAAACAATGAACCAAAACCATCAAGTCAAATTTTACGATAATATATGCCACCGCGCCAACATAGGAAAACAAATCAATGATTTAACCCAATTGAACGAGAGTCAAACCTACGTTGTCCATGTCGGAGGAGAATTCAAGTATGGACCGCTAATCAAAAAAACGATAACCACCCGGTCACCCGTTTACGGAAGCAAATGGATAAACATATTTTTTCGAGTGGGCCTGTCAAATTATGACGGAATCACCATAGAAGAGCAAATCAACCAATTCCATCTCCAAATGAATCAAAATTCATGCTATACC
>Ga0214923_10004286_pt1 | contig 17343 bp, 9 predicted proteins | sample LL1510_MetaG_FD_177993 | JGI IMG/M metagenome (GOLD analysis project Ga0214923, IMG submission 177993) | Freshwater microbial communities from Lake Lanier, Atlanta, Georgia, United States - LL-1510 | ecosystem: Environmental > Aquatic > Freshwater > Lake | place: USA: Georgia | collected 2015-10-15 | reverse complement strand
AGATTCCTGGATTAATTGCGTCTTATCTGAGAATGTATATTTTGACAAGAAGTCGCGGCGGATTATCAGATGAAATATGTCTCTTCACTATAACGCCGGGTTTCTTATAAGAGATTCCTGGATTAATTGCGTCTTATCCGAGAATGTATATTTTGACAAGAAGTCGCGCAGTTAAAAAAAAGAGAAAAATACTCTGTGTATGATTGGTATCATTCAGAATCAGAATCAGAATCAGAATCAGAATCAGAATCAGAGTCATTTAAGAGCAAGGTAGAGCATGATCTCTTTCACTGTTTGCACAGCTTTTTTGAAATCAAGCTCCGGAACAATCGATGCTTCTTTTGCTTCTTTTGCTTTTTCAGCATAGCTTCGAAATTGATTTCTGAAATCAATCATAGGGTGCATTGCTGACTCAAGTTCAAGATTTGTCGGCTTCGCTTGATATGGTGGTGGCGAATACATGAACTCATAGTAAACTTCTTTGTACCATGATTCATATTCTTCGAGAACTGCAATTTCTTGAGTAAGTGCGTCCAAAACTGCTTTTGCCTTGTTCATTTTGTCCAGCGCGATTGTCAGCTCAACGTCATGCGATGGCAATTTGCCAGACAATATCACAGAAAATTGCACTTGAGTCACTTTTTTCTCGAAGATGTCAACACGGGTCCCAAAGTCATCTCGGGTTGCATAGATACTCTTAACATAAGTCAAGAATATCTTTCCAAGTCCTCGGTTGACAATTTCGCTGAATGTCCACTCCCACTCTTCAATAGAATTCACTTTCATGAATTGCATCGCATGATAGTAAACCGTGAACGAATCAAGCAGATCTTCAGCAATTGTCTCATAGAGAAACTTTTGGCCTTGTCTCTGCATAACAAAGATCATTGGTTCGTTGGTCAGGCGAATCAAATTGAGTACCGCGGTGTAAACGCGACTTGAGATGTCGGGGCGCATGAACAACTTCTGCTTGCTGACAAAGTTGCCGTGCTTCTGGAACATCTTCTGCTGCGTTTCTTCATCACCAGAGTTTCCGTAGAACAAGTGCCTGACTTGGATAAGTCGTTGGATCTCGCGGTCACTCATCTGCGGAAATGAGAGCTTCGGGGCGTTTGGGTCAGATTCAAGTTTTTCAACTGCGGCTTGGACTTTCTGCTCAGCAAGATCACGTTCGTCTTTGGGCATCAGTTCAAACACTTCGTCAACAACAGTGTTGACAGAATCGATGCAAAGACAAAGCGCGTTTGAATTGACAGGGTTATTCAAGTCCAATTGGGTCGAGGTTGGGGTCATTTTGGGGTCTTTGTCGATTGGATCGTTAAGATTGGCAATTATATATAGGCATTTTCATATTTATTTTAACCCCGCGACTTCTCATAAAGAATTTCTGAATTTATTATGGCTTATCCAACTTTCTAATTTTTGACAACTACTCGCGGGCAGATAGTATGTAGAAAAGAGAAAAAGCAAAAAAAAGAGAAAGAGAGAAAGATTGGGAGAGAGAAGAGAGACAGGTGATCAAACAAATAAGACTGTGAGGATGAGAGACAGTTAAAGATTGTATGATAGACGAGTGAAAGAGATAGAGTGAATGAGGGCTCTTGTGGTACTTTCTTTTGTTGGCGAGCAACGCATCGCTGTGTCAATGAATCACTGTGCTTAGGGAATCAAGAAATATTGGTTGAGATATTCCATGTTGTCGTGAGCAAAGTTCATCAAGGTTACTGCAGCAGTGCGCTGGATTCGCTTCTCAAATTTGTCAATGATCTCGGCGTTGTCGCTAGACAGTCGCAATTTGACATCTGCAAGCAACCAGAACCGAATCATGGCTTCGCACGACCCAATTGCATCGTACACGTTCGTGATTTCTCGGTAGTCAATTCCAGTTCGCGACACAATTGTAGTCGAACAGCGAGCAATGTCTGCCTCAAAGCATGTCTTGACATTCGAATAGAGCGTCGGACTGTAGTTGTATCTGCGAAACTCAGACATCACGACATGAATTTCTTGCCAGTGCATGGATACTGAGGAGTTCCAGTCAGAGTAAGTGTTCAACAACCAAGCCAAGTTGCTCGCATACTGCTTCAAGTAACCCATGCGCGGCGCCGTGTACGCAATGTACCTCTGCACAGCTCGGGCGTCGTTGAGGAAGTTGCGAACTCTCTTTTCGACTCGCGGGTTATTGAACCACTCGCGTTGACCGCACTCGGCAAGATTCATGTTGAATGAGATCGCCCATGAGATATACACCTCAATGATCGACAGCAACAAGGTCTTGGAGTAGTCACAGTCTTGAATCCATTCAACTGACTTATCGCATTCGAACTCGGGCTCGGGACAAATTGGCAACACATGTGTCTTCAGCATGAACAGTTTGGTTGTTCTCTGTTCTTTGTCGTTGATTGGTGGTGCATTGGCGCCATTCAGGAGACAACTCAAAGCTTCGGTTGGGTTCGCAATCAATCTTTCGACGAATTCAAACTCTCGTTTGCTTGGAATAGAGTATCTTTCTCCAGATGTTCCGCGAGATTCGAGAGAGTATATCGAAACAATGCAGAAGTAGGCAAGCTCAAGCTCATTTTGACAAAGTGATCCGATTCCGCAGCATCGATCGTTATCAGGCAAAGCATTGACTTTTCTGACTGCATCCGCCATCTCTTTGAGCAACTCTCTTTGATAGATAATTGGAACCACAAAGAGCACATCAGCAATAGAGTTGGCAATCCGCTCGATATTGTTCAAGTTGAACAGCTTCACGTTCAGTCGTCGCGGGTCATCTTGATCGGGAAATTGCTCTTGGTTCAAAGCGAGTTCGGCGATAAAGTTAGATCGCGCGCCAACAAGCATCTCGTACTGCTCATGATCAGTGCCTTCATGTTGTCCGAACACATTTGTCAGAGCAATGTACGGAGATGAGTCGTTTTCGACAATTCGCATCTTGAACAGTTCTGCGGGATTAGGGACAATCTCGACACGGGGACGCTCACTCATTTCGGTCCAAGTGTGGCTCTCTCGATAATTGAAGCACTTCTCCATCATCGAGCGAATCATGGGTATGTTATGCTTCGCATGTGCATAGGACTCAAACACGCGCTTCCAAGTCTCACTGTTTCTCGGGTACAAGATCTCGGCGACGTTTCGTTGAGAGGACACAGTCACAGCTTGCGCTTTGGGGTTGGTGCTTCTCATGCGATCAACAGAGTAATTGGCGACAGTGTGCGAATCAATATTGAAAAGCTGCATTCTTGTCATAGTTGGCTGGATTGAAGTATGGATCGAACAAAGGCGATGGGGAATCTTCATAGAGTTATATATTTATTCATTTTTTCTTTGATCTTTTGATTCTTTGTATATTAATAAAAGCATTTAATATATCTAGTATTTTGCCTTAATTATCTATACCTCCTTCTATATTCTGATGTTCTTAATACCCGCTAAACTACCGCCAATAATTTCAAAGATAAAAACGGGAGTTATAGATGCAAAAAGGTTAACAGAATCAGTATTAGCATATGGATTCTTGATAATATTATTTATAGTTCTTGTAATAGTATATATATTATTAGCCGCGATTGGTACATTGGTACTTACTTTGACAGATTTGCGAGGGTTGTCAAAAAGTGATATCTCGCTTGATGAACTTGAAACTGTGCTCTTAACTACTGAGTCGCAGATGTCAAAAGAAGGATTTGCCCGCGAAACTACATCTGAGAAATCGGGCGGTATCGCGAGCATCCCTATAAGACCAATTTCTTCCATATATAATCCAGCCGCGATTCTCTCAACGAACCAAGAGAGTGGAAATTCTATCAGAGAATTCGCGGCGGAAGAAGGAATATACATTGCCTGGTATACTATACCCGGAGTAGCGCGGGTTCGTTCTCTTGTAGTGATAGGCGATGTCCCGCGCGAATTAGGAAGCGAATCTTTCCTGTTAATACACGGGATTAATTCAACAAGTATATATACTTGGATAATGATACTTGCCGAATTAAAGACTCGTGCTAATGCGATATATGCAATAGATTTGCCGGGATTTGGTATATCGCAATGGGATCCTACTTATACACATCCCGGTGCTAGTGATCCGAGTGAAAAATTTGTGCGAGTAATTGGCGACTACTGCAGCGCCGTTATCAAACAAAATGTTGAGGATAAGGACTCGCGCGTAGTTCTTGTTGGACATTCAATGGGCGCTTATTTAGCGGCAAAAACAGCGCTCGACGTGCGATACTCAGCGCAGTTTAGTCGACTAGTACTTGTATCTGCTGTTGGTATATTACCTTCTCTCGGGCGACTTGGAGCATTCTTTGGAATGATGTTTAAAATAAACATACCCGCTTTATGTTATAAGATGCCATTCCGTCGGGCTATCAAAAAAACATATTGGATGAGCATTCAAGACCGTCGGGTTTGCGCATATTTGATGTACGAAGCAGAATTCATTGCCGCAATGCCTGTGCGATCTCCTCTATCTGATCTTATTGTCTGTATCCCGAGCGGTATATATTGTGCTGCACCTATTATATCAGATATAAATCGTCTTACAATACCATTCTCAACAATATATGGAGCAGGTGATTTAATATCGCCTGCACATACTGGGGAATCATTAAGGACTGTATATAGATCACAACATCATGTAATAGAAGGCGCTGGTCATAGTGTGGTGTATGAAAAGCCGCGCGAATTTATAAGCGCACTATTATCCCGCGACTCTGAGAAGGGTACCGGCGCATCCGTCAATATAGAGAACTCGCGCAAAGTCTTGGATGACCCGGCTATTAACAAGCTAAATGCGCTACTTGATAATATGATGCGCCGCGCGACTAATATGAGTATACTATATGATTTTAAGATAACTACTGACAACTGGGATGTTGGCGACGTCTTATAGTAAAGTTTGGGTAAATCTGCACATTATATCAAAGTTTAGTGTTCTTCTTAGATCGCGCGGATAGTTGTCAAAAAAAACAATAACTGCCGGCATCTTATAAGAAAGTTTAGCCGAATTAAATTCTTATTTGACTATATATAACTTGACAACTAGTCGCGGGATAACCTATGTATTTATAAACTCTCTATATTTAGTCAAAATTTCTTTATATATATCTATACAAGGATCTAAAGCCGCGTGTTTTGATTTATATATTTTAGATACATATGTAATGATAGTATTATTAAATATAATAGTAGGATACTTATAACGTATTAAGTCAGATACAACATATCTGTATAAACATCTGGCCATACGATCATTTCCTTTACAGAAGTGATATAGCAATGACTCTGTTACTTCTTTAGTTATGAAAAATATAGAAAGACTGTCTAAGTTGTTCTTTATTAATTCCGGCCATACTAAACTATATTCTAATGACTTAGAATAATACTTAACAAAATTATAATATCTTTGCCATATCTCGCCGCGATTAATAGTCCAGATACGCAACATATCTAAAGTGCTTATTAAATGTATAGATACACTGATATATCTAGGATCATCTATTGATATTAACCGAGAACTTTGTTTATTAGGTAATGGCTCTTTTAGAGCCTGTTCTGTGTTTGTTATTAAATGTAACAATATTTCACCACTGGTATCATTGTCTTTGATTTTTTCCCATAATCTATATAATTCATAATAATAATAATATTCCATATTATCATCCTTAGCTATTGAACTACAAGACACACAAGAAGGCGAATTGATATATGTATCATATATATCTAACAGACCAATATTACGCGATTTAATTTGATTTATGATTAATAAATCAATTCCATCTTCTTGAATATTATATCCAGCTAAATATTCAAAAATAACTATTGAAATACATCGCTTACAAACATTACATCTCAAGCTGGACCATCGTTCATTCATTAATTGTGATATTTTACAATATAAATCTTTATTACTATTATAATTACTTATGTAATTCTCTATATGCTTATTTGATATAAACTTGTCTTTTTCTAATCCATATAGCCTACATAATATATGAATATCAAAATATATTCTATCATTTACATTCAACTTTTTTTCTCTATTAAATGGATCTAAGATAACATATATAGGATCAACCTTCATTATCATATACATCTGTATAGATATAGGCAACAGGCTAAATATCTTATCTCGGAGTTCTTCTGGAAGTATTAACAGATCAGACTGTATATTAGAGTTCTTGTATTTAATAATTGGGTAATTATCTTCCATTTTAGTAACTATACCACTATTATTTCTATTTCACTTTTATCTGACAAAAAATATGTGATCATGATACTAATTCCCCGGAGTAATAAATGTATTATATATCTCTTGATATTTATCTATAAGTTTATCATATATTATATCATATTTATAGTTAAATCCTCTATTTGCTATTGCATATTTAACAACAGAGTTTGTCAAAATAACCGATGTATGATATATCAACATATGATCCACAATACTGCTAACTGTAGGCAATGTTTCATCACATAATCGCTTTAAATGATATAATATATATTTAGTTGTTATTGTAATATCTATTGAATTAAATTCCGAACAAATGAAGCAATTACAGTAATCGTAGCTAAAATTTGATATCGAGTAAAGCCAATATAGTGGATACTTTAGTCTTTTTGCAATATATATACTTAGTTTTGTCAAAATAGGATATATATCACTACTTCTAATAAGGTCATGTAACATCTTAGTCAAGATAAGATATACATCTCTTGTATCCGGATCAAATCGTATTATGTTACTATTAACATTTTGACAATTATCTATCAATAACTTGAGTGCTTCATGTAATATTACTAATTCACTTTCATATCTTCCTCTAAATGTAATAATAGGTGCGTAATATTTATTACTATTACAAGCCGGGGTTTGATTCGAATATATATCTAAAATACTAATTTTATAAAATTTTATCTGATGTAGTATCAAGACATATATATCAAGGATAAGTGCGATTCGCAAATGCAATATACTTTGTATATTAATTATTCTACATTCTTTACAAATAAAGCATCTAAGTAGTTCATTGTATATATTAAAAGGCTGTAATAATTTATTGCGCGATATAGGAGTAGGCGATAGTTGATTAATTTCTGCGGCTATAGCTAAGTGAGGCTTATATTTGCCATATATTATATTTATAAAATATTGATCAAGTACAGGATAGCATGAAATAAAATCATTACGTATATAAATCTTTGGCGGATCTTCTAATCTATGAAATGGCATCATTATATGACTAATTACTTCATCATTAGTTATTAACGCAAACTTTATACTTACTGGTAACATGTTGAATATCTTATCTCGGAGATCTTCCGGCAGTATTAACAGATCAGATTCTATAATATAGTTCTTATACTCTATTATTGGGTAATTATCTTCCATTTTAGTAATTATATCACTATTATTTCTATTTCACTTTTATTAGTCAGATATAGTCAACATATATATTATCTTCTCTGATTATATATAGCATATACTACCTACATTTAATAATTAAAAAAAGTAATATAGAATATCCAAATGAATACTATGGGGTTAAATATATCTACACAACAATCTGCCGGGACTAGTGAAGAACCTGCGCGATTGCTTGATGAAACTCCCGCAGCAGAAAATGTCTTAGGAGGCGATGTAGAATCCGCGCGATTGCTTGATGAAACATCCGCAGCAGAAAGTGTCTTAGGAGGCGATGTAGAATCCGCGCGATTGCTTGATGAAACTCCCGCGGCAGAAAATGTCTTAGGAGGCGATGTAGAATCCGCGGCAGAAAATGTCTTAGGAGGCGATGTAGAATCCGCGGCAGAAAGTGTATTAGGAGGCGATGTAGAATCCGCGGCAGAAAGTGTCTTAGAAGGCGATGTAGAATCCGCGCGATTGCTTGATGAAACTCCCGCAGCAGAAAGTGTCTTAGGAGGCGATGTAGAGTCCGCGCAAGATAAACTGGCTAAAGAAGTCATAGAATATCAATATAACAAATTTGTTGAAGAACTTAATTATCTGGGTATTCAGAGAAACCCGCAGTACTTCAAAGATAGAGTTACAGAAGTTCCAGATATGCTAACACGTATCGCGGCACATTTGAATGGAATACAACAAGTAAAAGACAGTAAAGAAAGTGTGTCAGTATTTGATGGAGTAACCAACTTGATGAGTATCTTTATTATTATCGGCGATATTGATTGCATTAAATATGTTCTTGATCATAACCCCGCGTTACATTTAAAAGGAATCTCGGCATATAAGCCACTAATAACATATTGGCAATCTGAACCAGAAGCCGCGCAGGAAATGGTTAAATGGCTTAATGAAGCCGGCGCTACATGGGTTGATAATCCAATGATGCTAGAATTGCAGAGATGTAGTCTTGACTTTGTTAAGTTCTTATTTGAATCCGGCGTATATTACTCGGCATATGAAGCGGCTCGACCACTAATCGCGGAATATAACTCACTTACAAAACTTAACCGCGGACTTGGTAAATCAATGTTTAACACGACATTATTATCAGAGAAAGTACAATACCTGTTAGACCGAGAAGGAGCGCTAAGTTTCATAAATGCTGATTACTTTGATATGGTCGCAGCTGAATCAATAGCTATAGTTGATATTGAATCAGTAAAAGTAACGCCGGATTCAGTAGTAGAAGAGCCTAAGCCGCGGCTTAACTATGGTGATAAATACACTATGCGCGAGTTCTTATATGAAATAGTTTGCTTTGATACTGTATTTGTAGATATCTTATATCGCAAAATACCAGCGGATCTTGTTGATCAATTTGCGGCTCTACATCTTGATAATCTGATATTTAGTTTACCATTTGATGACTCAGAAATCAATAATAATAATTATGATACACAGTTAGCTGCAACACAGTATATAGTTACAAACTTTCCATATATTTTCCCGCGACTCATGTTTGGTAACCGCCTTCAAATATCAGAATTAGTCAAGAATAATAGGATACAATATGATTTCTCTAAATATGTAGATCCAGATGAAATGGCACTATATAACAAAAAATAATAGATCAATTGTTAAGCAGTTAACAATCACATAATATATCTCAATTGTAAACAACTATCTGGATCAGGTCTAATGATACGATAAAAGGTCTTATATAAATTTTGATAGTTAACTACAAACCGCGATTTATGATCTTCATCAGGAATAGTTTGTAGTACAACAGATACGCGGGTATTTGTCCTTTTTTTGATACTATCACGTTGCGGCGAGTTATATATCATGAATCTTGTAAATTCACTGTTTAAATTATGCGGCTGAGTGGTCGCGAGAGTATTAAATCCATAGCGCGCTCCAAATAAAGCGCCGATAGCAGCAAGTGTACTAGAAAACTCACAGTATCTAATAAGACGCGCGGAAGTGATCAGTTTAGCAATTTCATCAAAAGCAATACGTATATCATGTAAATAAAATTTAATTGTCTTTATTGAATAGAAGAATGATTCTATGACATCGATCGCGCGATCGTAGTACTCGTTCTGTGTGCAATAATTTACCGCGACTATAGTATCGCGTTTGCGCTTATTACTTGTTATCAGATATTGTGGCATATCAGTAATAGAGTCGGCGATAGCATTAGTATATAAGTCGCGAGCGATCAATCTGATAGATTCTGATCGAATACTATTAATCCAGAGTATTATTTTTGATAGGATAAATTCTGGATTAATAACAGAAGTGTTTGCCGATGTAGTTGATGTCGCCGCGGATTCTACTAACAAAGTAAGTATCCGATTATATATAGTAGTAAGCGCGAGAGATAGCTCATCACAATGTGAAAGCGCGATTATTGGCGACACATCAGAATAACTTGAAGGCGGTTTATGAAGCGGCGAATTATTACAAGTCGATGTAGAGTCGGCCGCAGCAAATACAAAAAGAGGATTTTCTGGCGCAGCTTTAGTAGATCGATTACTAGCGCGATTACATACTATAGCTCTAATCGCGGATGCATATTTACCATAGTTTTCTGAACAGGTATAGATAAACGGATAAGAGCGCGCTAAGCAATTTGTTACTCCGTAAGTATGTGAGCGCCCGGCTTTAATCTCGGCCGCGTTTAACTCTATCCGCTTCATCAAGAATGTGAAGTCATTCATATGTGAAAACAGATTAGCCCGCCGAGTTAATACGATTGACGACTCACGCGCTACAGTATGTACATTGTTAGCAAAGTAATCCATCATATAGATCTCTAGATTAAGTAGCGCGTTATTTGACTCAATTTCTCCTTGGTTGATGCGCTTAGTCGCCTTAAGTGTAGCCATTGCTGATTTAGTGTTGATTGTGATAATATATTCATCAATAACAGGTAAACCGCGTTTGGCATGCATCTGCTCAAAATAGTATTGCGCGGGTATAAGAGGCGCGGTTTCAAGCTGCGCATCAAAATGCTCATCATAGTAATACCCGATACAATCGCCATATGAATGCGAGGCGACTATTCCTGCTAATATATTAAATTTTAGCATTATATCTGATCTTTGTAAGCCCGGGGTTAAAGGCAGTTTCTGGATCAGATAATGTATATGAGAAGCCGCGTCTTGAGGTAAATCCGCGGGGAACTCTAAAGCCGGAATTGGCGTAGGTTGTTTATTATAAATTGCTTTATACTTTCCCGCGCGCAATAGCTCGGCATAATTATTCAGACGCAGCGGTTTATGTATTTGCTTTGTAGTCATTGAGTAGAGTTAATATATCAATAATATAAATCAATTTTAGTTATTGATTAAAAAAGAAAATGATATATAGATCAGTTATTTGTTGATACCTTTGAATCCGCGTTTATTGTTATTAACAATACTTACAGATAATAATGTATGACAATTATATATCGGATCATTAGGCAGTTCGCTGTTAATATGAATATCATCATATTCAAAATCTAACACAGCATCACAATAGTCGGCCATATTAATATACCACATATCTAATATAAATCTGTCTTGTTTCATTAATATCATCAAGTTGAGTGGATTTTCAATTATCTTACTTTTTTTAAGTATTTGTGTTGCTCTATGAATGATAGATCTATACCAAATATATAGGATATATATTGTTTTATATTCTGATGGATATTTATCACACGTACAATATCTTTGGCGCATAATATCTCTATAATTTATGATATATTCTTGGAATAGCTTATTATCCCACATAGCATAAATAGCATCTAAGTAACTCGGCGAGTATTCGTGCGGAGACACTAGCACTAAATCAGTATCACATTCTCTAACTAAGCTGTAACAGTAATCAATAATTATATTACGCATATTAGGTCTAAATAACAAGCGAAATTTGTCATCAGGAAAGAAACTATCCATAGCAAATAGACTAGGTATAACTGAAATATTGTTGAGATTGATCCGTCCACATACATAGGGTATATTAAATAACCTATGTATCAGCTGAATAACTCGAGAGGTGACTTTATCAGAATAATATCTATAACATGTTGTTATAGTATCATATAAACTAAATTGAAATCTAAGTCCATGCATTGCAATTAAGAAATTGTAACATAATTCTTTATCATTGCAATACCTTATTAACATATAAAGTCCGGTATACATAGATAATGATTCTGTTGATCTATTGTTATTATGAATATACTTCCTATATATAGCATTGCGGCGCATTATTTTGATGAAAGATTCGATGATACTTGATTCATATACCGGCGTGCTTGACCAACAAGTTATATAACTCAATATTTGCTGATATCCATGCGTCATATATGGTTTATTTCGGTCTTCTAGATCATGCCATTTTGGTGACTTCTTATTATCTAGTTGTCGATATGTATTTCCTTTAGCTCCAAGTGGTATAATAAGGCCTTTTCTAGCTGGGCGTTTAACCCGCGGCTTATATATCTTGTTGAATGTTCTATAGAGAGGATAATCAAGCGACCTTATCAAACATTGTGTTAATTGTGGAAGTTGATCAAATATGATCTGACGTAGTTCTGCTGGTAACAAATCATAATAATGTTGTGGTTTGTATTTTGACATAGAATAAAAGTGTTATTGCTATTACTATTGCAATTACTATTGCTAATGTAATATGTTTTAATCATTTTTTTGTCAAAAAAAGCTAAGTGAATAGATGTACTTGTGTGGATAGTAGTTAAACTATATATGTTTCTAAAACCATGGGTTTAGTAAATTTGATAAACTTAGAGTCGCCAAATGCTACAGTGTCTAGTCGCCGGGTCATTTGTGTTTCGTGTAGATTCAGGAAATAGCTTATTCGCGCAGCAAGTTTGATTATGAGGTCGCGAGATGCCGGGTTCGCGGTCTTGAAATCTATAGCCGCGACTTCGGGAGATTTGACTTGTGGAGCAGTGCGGACCTGAGTTGCAACCGCCGATATCAGGGAAAGCAATTTGGCAAAATCGGCCGCGTTTGAGTCGCCGGCGGCAGTAGTGACGGCATCAAGTAATGCTTTTGTTTTTGTACTAGGCGCGATTTTATCTTTCACTGCATTAGCAAGGGTCTCAGCAAACTCGGCGCCTTCATATGTACTGGCCTCTTCATATATAAATGCAATAGTGCGCGCATATGATTCATCATTCCAATCAGGAGAAGAGATTAGTTCGGTCAGGAATTGGGTTTGAGAAGCCGGCGCTTCAGACTGCCGAGCCGCGAGTGCTTCAATAAATAGCGCGGATTCTATTAGTGGCTCGCCGGGTTTACGCAACAAATTATGAGCAACTCGCGCACCAAATGGCGAATCTAAGTAAGCTGCAAGTAGTTCTATTTCTCCGACGCAATCGTAGCAACAATCAAAGAATGGGGAGAAACTTACATCATCTGATTCGCCGCCAATGTTCTTTTTTTGACGACGTTTAGCCCCGCCTTGTGTCGGCAATTGCGCAGGAAGTATAGGTAGAGGTGCGGGAAGTTTATTAATCGGAGTAGACGCGGGTTGCACTAGAATAGGGTCTGACGCCGAGATTATGGATGTTGCTAAGGCGGATGGGTGAGCAGTACCCGGCGCGACTGTAAATTTGACATCAAGAGATTCGAATGGCTTATAAATACCCGCGCGGATTTCTGTGTTATGTTTAAAGCATTGATCTTCATATAACTTATTACTATAGAAACGGCGAGGTGGCATCTTTCCATCAGGTTGACGAAGTGAGAGAAGCCGCATTTCTGTACTTGATGAGCCCTCCCATAGCTGAGTAATAACTCGGCCATTCATATAACGCGTTTTCTTGTCATCCCAACCAAGTCGGAACTTGATAAATGAAGCCGCGGGTTTGATCATATAAGCCCATGCTTCTTGATCTATCATATCTTCCGCGATTACTGATTCATTCTCATGCGACGAGTTAACAAATTTCTCATTAAACTTACGAAACCCGCGAATATCACAAATGAATAGCCATTCTTTATCATCTTCTTCGTATCGCTCGGCGTGTTCATCAGTAAAATATTCAACAAATTGTACAAACTGCGCATTTGGTCTCATTGCGAATGGCTGAGTATCGTACATATGAACTGTTATATGCGGAAACATTTTCATCAGTAGAAGAGTGTGATGACCGGGAGCCGCGCCGACGTATATAGCATTAGATGCTAAATGCCCACATTCAATCAAGAAGAATATCTCTGTCATTAATAGCTTTCTTTGCCCCCAATGATTTACTGATTTGACTTCACATTCTCGCCGCCTATATGTTGACCAAGGAGTCGCATCTGTTAATTCTATCTGCAGTTTCCCGGGCGACTTATATAATGTATATTTTCCATCATTACAGAATATTTGAAACAAATGAGGATTGCGGCGAAGAAAGCTATCAAAAACACCTGTCTGCTTATTTTTATCTAACTTTTCAAAATCTGCTTGAGTCATACCAATATATTCTAGTAAAACGCGAATAGTTTCAGGATTAGGCGCGTATTCGAACATCTTGGGTTCGACAGGTAATTCGCCTTGTCTATGAAAGCCGGTGTCATCGACATGATGAAGAAGAGGAACATCTTTGTTTTTAATAGAGCCGCGATCGCCGTTATTCTTATCTGCCGGTGCGAGTGAAATATCGCACGGATTATATTTACTTTGTTTGATAGGAGCCTTTGGTCCTGTTGACTGAGGTTTAGGCCGCGCGTATCTATTTGCTTGTTGATTATTACCGCCGAATATCTTTTCTGCAGGTACCATGTGTGTATTGGGGTATGTACTTGGTTCGCTAGGTATATACATATAAGATTCATTAATGCCTCCATTTCGTCCTTCATAATCGCCGCCAGAATAACTATCTGTATTATTACATTTGTTACAATCCCCGCAGTTATCACAATCGCCGCCATTCTTATCTTTGTCTTTATCAGAATTACTATCTCCTATCTTATCCGCGCTTGGTAAGTCTTTTGTAGGAGCTAGTTTTGTTGACATTGTTCCCGGGGTTTTAGACTCAAATAAATCAGGAGTAAGTACTGTCTCAGTTAATATAGAACCATTGAGTAGAACCATTCCATATCTGATATATTTAACTATATCGCCGCTTGCTATCAGTTCTTCAATTAGCGAGGCGACTTCTGATTTAAATTTAGATAGGTCTATAGCATTAAATCTATCTAAATCGCGCGCATCTATTAATAAGTGATCGCGGCCGCCAACAAATGAATCTATAGCGTGTATCCGCGAGAGTTCACCGGCGTATACTTCGGGGTAATTATCACATATAAATATATGCGGTGCTTCGTGTCGTGCGCCATATTGTCGGTCTAATATGTTTTTACCTGTTATATTTAGAAGACGACTATCTATAGAGCCGGTAGCAACTATAAACTTGATCTCTGGTAGATTATCATGCTTTCTATAATAATCATCATAGAATATAATCCGCGGATTAGCATATGGCATCAATCCAATACTTATGAGATATTTAAACACTTCTTTACACATCCGCGGCGAATTAACAGGTGAAAGTATTACTCTGAATACAAAATAAAGATTATTAGAATCACAGGAAAAAGTAATTGCATAATGCCCATCAACAATTTCTAGCAGGTTTCTTTGTATCTCATTAAATTTCTCAATAAATTTCAGAGTAGGATGAGTATTATATTCGTAATATCCGCTTAATGACTTAAATGACGGATTGCTAATTTTTTTATGCCAATAGAACATAGATGGATTAAACAGATATGGTAGCGTAATCGCGACTATCTCATTATCTATATCTCTATTTGCCACAAATGCTAAGTAAGTTCCTATAAATGCCATCTTAGATGTTAATACTTTAATTTACTATAACAAAAAAGTAATTAAATTAACTTAAGTTGTGTTAAGTCGCACTTAGTTAACACAGCTTAGAGCATACTTACTGCGCTTAAACTACATATAACTGTTTGATCATAGCAGTGGTAAAATTGGGCATATCTGAGCTACCAAACTCAGTAGCATTAAGTCGGCGATTGGTCTTTGATATAAACATATTCAGGAAGTAGCTTATTCGCGCGCCTAACTTAAGTATGATATCGCGGGATGCCGGGTTCGCGGTCTTGAAATCTATAGCCGCGATTTCGGGAGATTTGACTTGTGGTGCAGTGCGGATCTGAGTTGCAACCGCCGCCATCAGGGAAAGCAATTTGGTAAAATCGCCCGCATTTAAGCTAACGGTGGTAGTTGCGGCATCAAGTAATTCGTCAACTCGTTTACTCTCCGGCTCGCGTTTTATAGCCGATTTCAGAGATGATAACAGCACTGTAGGAGTTTCTAACGAAGCAGAATCTTCATAAAAGAATGCTACTACGGCCGCGTATCTTGCATCACTCCAATCAGGAGAAGTGATTAGTTTGGTCAGGAATTGGGTTTGAGAAGCCGGCGCTTCAGACTGTCGAGCCACGAGTGCTTCAATAAATAGCGCGGATTCTATTAGTGGCTCACCGGGTTTACGCAACAAATTATGGATAACTCGCGCACTAAATGTTGTTGCTAGATATGCGCCGAGGATCTCAATCTCTCCAACACAATCATAACAACAGCAATAATATGGCCCGAAATCTACATCTTCTTCTGAGTCTTTTTGATGTTTGTCGCCGCCACTTGTAGACGTCGTTGGATTAGATGTTGCAGCGGGTTTAGCAGTAATACCGATGCCGATTAGCTCTGTGTCGGCAATAGTTAAAGTTGTATCTATAACGTCAATATGTTCTATAACATTTGAATTAAATGGCTTAAATATACCAACGCGGGTTTCTACATTATGTTTATAGCATTGCTCTTCATATATACGATTTCCATAGAGGCGTCGCGGCGGCATATTTCCATCAGGTTGACGTTCAGAGAGAAGCCGCGCTTCTGTACTTGATTCGCCCTGCCATAATTGGATATATATTTGTCCACCCATATAGCGCGTTTTTTTGTCATCCCATCCAAGGCGGAATTTGAGCAATGACGCAACAGGTTTAATAGTATATACCCATTTTTCTTGATCAACCATGTCTTCCGCGACTACTGATTCGTTTGATATTTCTGACTTCTTATTGTCAAATTTAGAGAATGCACGCATATCACAAATAATCAGCCATTCTTTGCCGTCATCAGCATATCTCGCGGCATGTGCATCAGTAAAGTATTCGTGAAATTGTACAAACTGAAGATTTGGGCGCATTGCATATGGCTGCGAATCATACATATGTATAGTCATATGTGGGAACATCTTCATCAGTAATAATATGTGATCTCCCGGCGCGGCTCCTATATAAAGAAGGTTATCACTCTTATGTGCATACATATTGAGAAACTCTATTTCTGATATAAGTAGCTTTCTTTGTCCCCAATGATTAGAAGACTTAACTTCGCACTCTCTTCGCCGATATACTGCAACAGGAGCATCGTCATGTAATATTCTATCAATTCGGCCGGGAGCTTCGTATAATGTATATATTCCTTTATTACTAAATACTTGATATGTATGTGGGTTTTTACGCACAAATTTACGAAGTACATCTAACTGCTCTTCTTTATCAAGTTTATCATAATCGGCTTTACTCATATCAATATAGTCTAGAAATATCCGCAAAGTCTCAGGATTAGGTGCGAAGTCAAAATTTGCAGGAGAGACTGGCAACTCTACTTCGCGATAAATACTAGATCCCTCATCAACATGATGAATAAGCGGGCCTTCTTTGTTTCTGATAGAGCCGCGATCGCCGTTATCTTTATAACCCGGCTTAACATCTACATTACAAGAGTTATGCTTTCCGGGTTTAGCTATAGGAATATCTGCTCCGTCTTCATTGTTACCGCTATTTGAAGAATAGTTGGATGGCTTAATTACTCGATCTCCATGT
>Ga0214923_10004284_pt1 | contig 17348 bp, 17 predicted proteins | sample LL1510_MetaG_FD_177993 | JGI IMG/M metagenome (GOLD analysis project Ga0214923, IMG submission 177993) | Freshwater microbial communities from Lake Lanier, Atlanta, Georgia, United States - LL-1510 | ecosystem: Environmental > Aquatic > Freshwater > Lake | place: USA: Georgia | collected... | reverse complement strand
AGATGATAATATTTGGAACAATTTATCATTAAATCCAAATCCAAATGCTATATATTTATTAGAAAAAAATCCTGATAAAATTTATTGGTGGTGGTTAACATTGAACCCAAGCGGTCTTGATTTATTAAAAAAAAATCCAGATAAAATTACTTGGTATAATTTTTCACAAAATCCAAAAGCTATACCTTTATTACTAAAAGACAAACGCAAAATTAATTGGCCTAGTTTATCAAAAAATCCAAATCCAGATGCTATCCAATTATTAGAAGAAAATCCAAATAATATTTGTTGGCCTAGTTTATCAGAAAATCCAAATGCTATTGATTTATTGAAAAAAAATCCAGACAGAATTAATTGGGAACATTTATCATATAATCCAAATCCAGATGCTATCCAATTATTAAAACAAAATCCAGATAAAATTTGTTTGGGTGCTTTAGTAGATAATCCAAATGCTATAGATTTAATAGAACAAAATCTGGATAAATTAACAGCTAATTGTTGGTGGCGATTAACCAGAAATCCAAATGCTATTCATTTATTAGAAAAAAATCCATACAAAATTGATTTGGGTATGTTAATACGTGTATCAAGTATGCTTGATTATGACTATGAAAAAATAAAAACGCGTTGTAATATTTACAAGGAACAACTCATACAAAAAACAATGCACCCTTCAAAAATTCAAAAATATTTAGATATGGGAATTGGTATTGATGAATTAGATAATCATTTATAGCCATTTTTGAAAAGGTGGACTAAAATGTTTGTAAAATTGGTCATTTTACTCGTGATGCTGTAAAAACCAAAAATAATTTTAAAATTATTGGTTACCATAAAGTTTTTTTTATTTTTTGTTTATAAGTATAAAAAACAAATATATTATATTATATTTTTAATCATATTATAACATCTCATTAAAAACCCTTGGTGATGTTCTCCATCTTTCTTTTCTAATTGTGGTAAATATGTATTATTTATTACTTTTACTTGTGATTTTAATGCCTGTTTTGAGAACTTACCAACTGGTTGTAATTTATAAATATTATCTCTATGTGTATTTTCAAAATTATTATATTTCAATAACAAATAATAATATATTTCATAGTAAACATCACTCAATTTCTTATGACGTATTTTAAACTTGAAAATCTTTTCATATAATTCTTTTTCATTCTTTTTCAATTCATAATCTTTCCCATGAATTATTGTATTCAATACAATATTATTCCATACATTATTCATAATTGGATTTCCAAATGTATCAATATGATCATTATCTAATATGGAATCCATTAAATAAATTATAAATTCAAATGCTTCAAACATTTTTATCTTTTCTGTTATATGTTCTAAAAATCGTATTTCAATGCCATGATTATAATGTTTATTGAAATTTATATCAAACCCTATTTCATCTAATTTTGTGTATGAATTGTTTTTATAATATTCATTGAACCACCAATTTGATAATTTATTACAAGCTAATTCGGTTACTGGTTTTGATAATATTTTACCTTTCAACATTTCATCTGTATTATATGTTCCAACACCAATATATCGTGATACAGCTATTCTTTGTGAAGCACTTGAGAACTTATGTTTTTCTGGATAATTATTCATAGCAGCAAATGGGTCTGGAGTTCCATAAATTGATACTAAAAATGGTTCCATCCATTGTATCATTTTTATTCCCTTTTTATGGTCGTGGTTGAATTTCACCATATCTTTTATTTGTAAGTTCTCGTCTAATTCTGTTGGTAATGTTAAATTATAATGTAGTGTTCCATTATTAAATATTGTTACATTTTTATAATTCGTCATAAATGTAGCAAAAGAGTGGTTGTTTTCCATTATTTTTATATGACCATGTTCTCTAAATATCTCCTTTTTTTTGAAAATTTCATTTAATTCTGTTATAAATGTTGTTTTGTTTTTTGATAATTCACATACAACATCTTGTAAAGTTATATTATAAAACTTTAGTGTATTAAATTCTATTGTATCTCCGTCAAATAACCACTCATTATCCATATTCTTTTTAAAATATTCATTTTCTTCTTGTATTGTTTCTAATAATGTTTCCCCCATAAATTTTGGATTTGGTTCTCCTATTTTAGTGTATAATGTTTTTGGATTATTGTATTTATCTGTTTTTGTGAAACTATGTGAATTCATTAATACTGGAACGTTTACTTTTTTGGTTCCATGTATATAATGTTTTAATGCTTTTATAAAATCAAAATGCTTATAACTTTCAAAATAATTCACACTATAACGTTCTCGTTTACAACTTTTTATAAAATTTTCTTCATTGATTTCTAATTTATTTTCAAATTCTAAATATACTTCATTTTCTATACCCAACCCCCAATATATTGGTTCTTGTTTATATTGTTCTCTGTATTTTAAATGTTTCTTTTCCATTTCGTGTTGATCGCCATTTCCTTTACTTATTATCACTGAATTATCCATTCGTTGTATAATAATTATACATATTTTTATTATTTTAGTATTATAAAATAGAGTATTAAGTATATAATGGATTTTGAATTGAATAAAATTAAAATAATTTATTTACGATGTGAAATAAACGATAATGAAAAAAGAACTCCAATTATACCGAGTGATATTCCAAAATTAATATATAATGGATTCAATGTTTATGTTGAAAGTTCGAATAATCGCATTTACTCAGACATAGAATATCTTAATGAAGGTGCTATTATTACATATAAACCTTGGTTTCACTCCGATTTTCAATATGCTCTAATAGTTGGATTAAAAGAAATAATAGAACTTGATAAATTATCCAATCATAAACATCTTTATTTTGCTCATTGCTATAAAAATCAACATAATTCTCAATGTATTTTAAATTCCTTTTTCAATTCCAAAAGTATTATTTATGATTTTGAATATTTTTATAATAGCGATAAAAAACGCCTCATTTCTTTTGGTTATTATGCTGGTATTACTGGTGCTATTATAACATTATTACATTATTCTCTTAAACAAAATGGTTCTCAATTATCTAAACTATCTCATTGGAAAAATTTTTATTTTATTTTAATGGATTTATTAAATAAAAAGTCTGTATTTGAGAACATTTCTATTGGAATTGTTGGTGCGTATGGTAACTGTGGTTCTGGTGTTACATTTATTCTTGATAGATTGGGATTAGAATATGATATATATGATAGAAATAGCGATAAATCTAATTTAAAATCACACGATATACTATTCAATTGTATTGTTTTACACGAATTATCCACCGAAATATGGTTTGATGAAAATACTGTTTTTGATAAAAATATAATAATTAGTGATATTAGCTGTGATTATTCCAAACCAAATAATCCTATCAATATTTATTCTGAAAATACTACTTGGGAGAACCCTGTTTTTCAATATAATGACTTCGTTGATATTATTGCTATTAATAATTTACCTTCACTATTACCAAAAGAAAGTTCTGATTTCTTTTCTTCCAAATGTGTTGAATTATTAAATTGTATTTATAAAGATGAGAACCTTTATTGGAAAAATAATGAACTTGTTTTCTATGATAAATTTGGTCCTCTTTGAAAGTTTTTGATAAAAATATACGAAAAAATAAACCGTTGAAGATTTCAATCCGCACAGGAGATGAAACTTCAACTAAGTTATCAGTTACAGTTTGAACCATAGCACCCATTAGGGGTGCGGTTTCAAATCTTCACTGGTATAAATCATATTCTTACATGGGATGAATTATTATCATCATTAGTGCTGACTATAATTTCTAACTCGTCAGTGGTAGAAATTATAGTATTATCAATTATTGTCTTTTTCCTCTTCTACTAATTGAATATTAGTTAAATCTATTGTATCTTTTTCGTCTTTTTCGTCTTTTATTTCATTAATAACAATTTCGTTAGTTATAATTTTACTAATAATATTATCATCACTGACTATATTTTCTAACGCGTCAGTGGTATTAATTATATTATTATCAATTGTTCTCTTTTCTTTTTCTGAAAAATCAAGTAAAACAGGTTCAACTTTTTCGTCAGTTATTTCATTGTTGAAGAAATCATCTAATTTTTGTTTATCTAAGTTACCAATTAGATATTGTCCATCTAATGTATATGTTTTTAAATTATATTTTGGGGTTGTATTATATTTTTCTTTGTTGCTATCATCAAATTCTTTCATTATTTTTTCCTCTTTAAATTCTAGTATAATATCATTGAATATATCATTATAATTTTTATTATAATTGTTATAATATTTTGATATTGATGTGGATATGAAACCAAAAACATTTGATGGGTTGCCTTGGTCGGAGTCATTATTAATGGTAACAAATTTTTTATATTTATTATTATATATAAAAAAAATTCCTTTTCTATTTTTCCAAGGACTTTTATTTTCTAAAAATTCTAACGATTTATAATTATTATCCCAACCATGTAATTTATCTTGTGTAGCAATAATATTTTCTTCTATTTCATTGTTATTACTTTTACTACTAAATTTATTTGCTATTTTTTCTAAAAACGCATAACTTTTACTAATAAATTCGGGTTTTTTTATGTTTTTATAATTATTAATTATACCTGAATAAATTGGGGCATTAATTTTATCGATAATCTCTTCTCCAGCTCCATCAGCACTTGCTCCAAAACCCGCTAAGATTATTGTTAATACTAATAATATTACAAAAGCAAACGCATTAGCTGGTATGAATGAAATAACATAAACCAATATTTTCAACATGTAATACTGGTTTTTGAATATACCTTTTGGAAAACGTACAAAATTATTTCGTAATAAAAATAATCTTTCGTTCAAATTTATATTATAAAAAGCATACAAAGTTATATCACCATCTACTATTCTCAAAGCATCAGATATTTTGTATTGTAAATATGTATCTTTTAATTCAGCGTAATCGACGGCGTAATTAAACCCAGATTCCTTATTTATCAATTCTTCTAATTGATTATATTGTTCGTCTTGATCTTCTTTTGATTTAGAGTTAGTAAATGCTGTTTTTATATTGTTCAATTTCTCTTTTATATAACCGAATTTGTCTCTTATTTTTTGCGTAAAATTTGATTTGATGTTTTTGAAGTTATCTTTTATATAACCGATTTTGTCTCTTATTTTTTGCGTAGTATTTGAATTGATGCTTTTGAAGTTATCTTTTATATTACCGAATTTGTCTCTTATTTTTTGCGTAATATTATAATTATATTTTCCTAATTTTATACCACCTTTATAGCTTCTTTTGTTAGTTCTTCTAAATACTTTTTTACGAATTTTGGATTTTTTTTGATTATCAGATATTTTCTTTGTCTTATTCATATATATATATTATTATTATTATTATTTATAATTGTTAAATCGGATTTTGTAAAAATATTCAATTATAATAAGTAACTGTTGAAATTGTATTTTTGTAATTACAATTCTATTTTTTCACTCGTAAATGCTTTGACTATTTAGTTAAATAAATAAAAAATATTTATTTGTATTCATTATATGGAAAATTCTATTATTTTAAATGAGGTGGATTTGTCTGCTAATATTTTTCAACCATTTGATATTTCAGAATGCGTTATCAATGAAACTGTCGTTGGCAATGAATTGAAATATTGTGAAAGTATTCGCGAATATTTTTATTATACCGGTTATACTGGGTGTACTGGTCCTACTGGTATTAGAGGCGATATGGGTTGTACTGGTATGAGAGGTCATATGGGATATACTGGTCCCACGGGTCCAACAGGTTCTGTATATCTTTCCAATACTTTTTTAAGTGTTTTTAATACAAATCAACAAGAAGTTGCCTTTAATAACCCAGTTGTATTCAATTATGATAATTCTATATTCGGTGATTGTATTCATATTCCAAATAGTTCTCAATTATTATTTTGGAGAACCGGTTATTATTATGTCTATATCAATTTATATCATATTGAAGGATGCCAATTTTCTCTTTATAAAAATTCTACATCTATTATTTCTGGTAGTACTATTGGTTCTCTTAGTGGAACTACTCAAAACTCTTCATCCTTGATTTTACAAATCAATGATACTGATATGATATACCAAACTGGTTTATCGCCTAGTGGTTATGCTTGTAATATTGAGCTTATCAATATTACCCCTTTTGTTCAATCTATTACACTTTATGATGCGAGTAGTGTTGGATTTACTATACCTCAAATTAATGCTACTATTTCTATTTTCTTTTTACATAATTGAGAACTTTATTTTAGGGATTTTATTTTTAACTAAATTTAGTTAAAAAATTGATTTAAAAATACTTTCTTATAATATACATTATAAATAATAATAATATGACTCTATATAACTGTGATAAATGTGGTATGGAATTCAAACAAAAATCTCATTATACTCAGCATTTAAACCGAAAAAAACCGTGTGTTAATGAAGATAAAATGAAATTAATTATAGATAAAGCTGTCTCTGAAAAAATAACCGAAATTATGAATAATAGTAGTAGTAGTAGTAGTAGTAGTAGTAGTGATAGTAATACTATTACCAATAGTATCAGCAATAGTAACACTATCAGTAACACTAATAATAAACAACCCACATTTATTGAAGTTTGCGCTGGTGCTGGTGGACTCAGCAGTGGACTTATGAAAGCGGGGTTTACACCTTTGTTACTCAATGATAATAATAAAGACTGCTGTGAAACATTGAAAAAAAATCATTCAAATACCAATATTGTATGTTCACCTATGGAAAATATTGACTTAACACCTTATATTGGAAAAGTCAACTTACTCACTGGTGGTATTCCTTGTCAATCCTATTCGCAATCTGGACTTAGAAAAGGACTTGATGACCCACGAGGTGAACTTATTTATACATTTATTGATATGTTACATCTGGTCAAACCTGAAATGTTTATGATTGAAAATGTTAAAGGCCTTATTACTCACGAAAAGGGCGAAACCATTAAAACGATTATCAATTTATTAAATCGTGAACAATTATACGATATTGAATATAAACTATTAAATTCTGCTGATTTTAATGTTCCACAAAAACGAGAACGTGTATTTATTATTGGTAAACTCAAAAGTAAAAATATTCAATTTCAATATCCAGAAAAAAACACTACAACAAAAGTTTTACAAGATGTTTTATTAAATGTTCCACCTTCTCCTTCAGCAAAATATAGCGAAGAAAAAATAAATTTGTTTAAACTTATTCCCCAAGGTGGCTGTTGGGTCAATTTACCAGAAGAACTACAAAAATCATATTTGGGTAATAGTTTTTACTCTGGTGGTGGTAAACGTGGTATTCTACATCGCCTCTCTATGACCAAACCTTCTCTTACATTATTATGTACACCTTCACAAAAACAAACCGAACGTTGTCATCCACTTGAAAATCGCCCTTTGTCTATAAGAGAATATGCGCGTATTCAAACATTTGATGATGATTTCCAATTTGTTGGTAGTTTATCATCTCAATATAAACAAATCGGTAATGCGGTTCCTGTTGAACTTGCTAGACAAGTTGGATTAGAAATAAAAAAAGCATTGATGAATATATTATAATTTATTTATTACTGTAAATATTTACACATTTTTTTACAAATTCTATTATTTCTATTTTATCATCCCCAAATATCAAAGTAAATAATTTATCACCCGAATAATATTTTATTTTTTCATTATTATGTTCAATATCTTTGATATAACCTTCTGTATTTTTTTCATTGATTATACCATAAATACATTCATAATCAGGATGGTCTTTTTTATATTTTACTAATTTATCAAAGTTCGCTTTTCTTGAACTCGCATTATCAGTATTATACCTATTTTTTAACTCCATTGCGATTTTACGTTCTTCTGATAATATATCCAAACCAGTATAATGCCCTACTCCTAAATCTGTAAATGTATTATATTCTCCGATTACCATTTGCCATATTTCACCATACTTCATTTGTTTTTGTTTTGTTTTCAATGAATTTAATGAAGTTTGTTGGTCTATTTCACTATCTAATATATCAAATGGTAAATCATTTTTTGTTGGTCTTTCCAGTATTTCCTGAATTTTATTTTTTATATTTTGTAAGTAATTTTCTAAATTGAAATTATTATTATCCATTATCCTGTAGTAATATTTTGTTGTTGTTGTTGTTGTTGTTATAACAAATACTTTATTATTCAATTTTTCGAAAACCATTTTGAGAACTTTTATTGTTTGTAACTACTATTTTACATTTTTAATATTTGTTATTTTGTTTATAAGCATATGTAGTGTAATATTATTTTGGTAAATTATTTTATATTTTTATATAATATATTTTAAATGTCCAGTAGAAAATACCGGTATAGTGATGATGATAGCGATTGTAGTGTTTGTGATAAATGTAAAAAACACGAAAGCAACAAATGTAATAAATGCGACAAGTGTAACAAAAGTGAAAAATATAGAAAAACAGATAAAACCAAAAAATATAAATGCCAATGTGATAACGAAAAAAATATTGAAGTAAAAAACGATGGAAATTGTATTACTATTACTATCAAACAATGTTCTTAATAAATATTTTTTTAAACCTTTTCTCATTTAAAACGCCCATTATTTATATTAAAATTGAATTAAATAGTATTTATTAATATAAATATTATTTACTAAAATGGTTTATATATACATACTTCAGTTAGAGCAAGGTAAATATTATATTGGAAAAACAAGTAATCCACAATTTCGTATAGAAAGTCATTTTAATTTTAATGGTTCTGCTTGGACTATGAAGTATAAACCCATTAAATTAATAAAACTCATTCCAAATTGTGATGATTATGATGAAGATAAATATACAAGAATTTATATGGATAAATACGGAATTCAAAATGTTCGTGGTGGTTCTTATGTTAAAATTAAATTAGATACAACAACAATAACTCATTTACAACAAATGAGTAATGGAACTAACAATAAATGTTTTATTTGTAGTAAAGAAGGACATTTTGCAAAAGATTGTGAAGAAAATGAATGTTGGGAAATAGAAAGTGAGGGTAGTGAAAATATATGGTGTTGTTATTATTGTGAAAAAGAATTTACAGACCAAAAAAAATGCGATTATCACGTAAAATTTTGTAAATATGAAAGCGAAGAAGAAAATGATAATGATTGTTGTTTTAGATGTGGTAGAGAAGGTCATTTCGCTTCATCTTGCTACGCATCAAGACACATAAAAGGTTATTATCTTAAATAATTGGGCGTTTTAAATGAGAAAAGGTGTGATTATCATAATACAATTGGATTATTTCAATTGTTTTATTTGTTTTATTTGATGGATTTATCCAGTAGTTGATATGTTGTTCCAATACATTCAATCTTTCAGACCATTCATTATTTTTTGTTTTTTTGACAACACATATTCCTTTTTTGTTTTGACCCCAGCAAGATGTTATATTTTTTCCATCTTCTTTGTAATCATCAGGATTAAATCGTATGAATACTATAGGGCGATGTCCCAAATCTTGCGATAATTCCATTATGCGTTTATTTTCACAGCTACAATCATAATCTATGTGTTGGTTTTCGTCTACTTCTATGATTACAATTTGATAACCCAAATCCAATAACAAATCAGGTCTTCTCTTAGAACAACCGCCATTTATTATTTTGTCTGCTATCCATGACAAATCGGGAAATTTGTTTTTAACAAATTCTACTACCGCAAATTCTTTGGTTTTATAATTATTCAAAACAGGTTTATCAGGAAATAAATGTATATAACAAAAGAGGCAATACCCATCATATTTTTGTTGAACTTGAGTTGAACACAAGTAGGTTTTACAACTTTTGTGTTTTACATCTACCATGTTTTCTGTTTTATGCTCAGAACAATATAAAGGTTTTATTTGACCTTGTATGTTATAGGTTGGTAATGTTTTACAAGTTTCATGAATACAAGTTTTGTTTTTAACATCTATCATTCCGTCTAATTTATGCACAGAACAATACAATGCTTTTTTTTCACCTTTTACATTATAGATTGGTTGCGTTTTACAATTTAAAAAAATACATTTTGGGTTTATTACATCAACCATATTTTCTGTTTTATGCTGAAAACAATATAATGCTTTTGTTTCACTTTCTATGTTATAAGTTGGTCGTATTATACACCCTTCATGAATACATTTTTTACGTGTGACATCAATCATCCCTTCTTTTTTATGCTCAGAACAATACAATGCTTTCATTTCACCCTTTGCATTGAACCGCGGTCTTTTCACACATCCTTGTTCTTTACAAAATCTACTGTTAATAGGTCTAAAATCTGTATTTTCTTTCGGCTGGTGGGTATCATCGTTTTTTACCATCCTATATTATATCTAAAGATTTTATTTTTATATAGTTTTTATATAAAAAGTATTTATTTCTAAATATTGTGGGATGTTACTTTTTCGTTCTCTAATTTTTCCTTTTTTTTTTGATATGCTCGTTTTGCGTACTCTTTTTTTTTATCAGATGATAAATTACCATAATAATTTGTTTTTTCTTTGTATTCTTTTACTTTTGCTTTTATTTCTTCTTTGTGGGTTTCATAATACCTTTTCATATTAGAAGGAGCAGTATATTTTTTTAGATGTTCTTGTGTTTCTCTTAAAATATTTTTAGTTTTTTCTAATTCTTCTCTCAATAATTGATTTTCCTTTACTAGTTCTTCGTTGTTCATTTATGATATTATAGTAGATTATTTTTATATATTTTTAATTATATAAAAACGGCGGTTTACGATGTTTAACATTCAAAAAACTCACTTATTACCGATTATGTATTTGAAATGTACAAATGTGTAAAAAATCATATTTATTCATTTATAATTTTACATTTTGTATTTAATAATTTATAATTTTAATAGTTTCATTACTGCGTAAATGGTAATATAGCAATAAAAAAATTTGTATTTTTTATAGTATATACTATTAATATATAATAATTTTATTATATGCCAAAAAACGATTGTAATTCATGTGATGAATATGATTCTGATGATCATTCTTCACGAAGTTGTGATAATAAAAAACATAGTTGTTCTTCTAATAAATCGTGTAGTAAAAAAAATATTCATTGTATACCAGGCAGACCAGGAAGAGACGGTAAACCCGGGAGAGACGGTAAACCAGGCAAACAAGGCGAACCAGGCAAACCAGGCAAAAATGGAGTCGATGGAGAACCTGGACCACGTGGACCGCGCGGAGAAGATGGCTCCCACGGTGTGGATGGTCTCGATGGAAAACCCGGCCGTGACGGAGAACACGGCCTTGATGGGGATACTGGCCCTACTGGTCCTCCAGGACCAAGATGATGTCGCGGGGACCATGGTTGTCAAGGAGATACCGGTCATACTGGCTCTACTGGACCAAAAGGACATCATGGTTGTCATGGCGACACAGGTGATACTGGGTCAACTGGCCCCGCTGGCTCACAAGGTGCTACTGGTGCTACTGGACCAAAAGGTGATACTGGTTCATTCGGTGCAACTGGATATACCGGTTACACTGGCTCACAAGGTGCTACTGGCTCACAAGGTGCTACTGGCTCACAAGGTGCTACTGGCTCACAAGGTGCTACTGGCTCACAAGGTGCTACTGGTCCAATCGGCGCTATGGGTTCTAAAGGTTATACAGGTGCTACTGGATTTACAGGTGCTACTGGATTTACTGGTGCTACTGGATTTACAGGTGCTACTGGTCCAAAAGGCGATACCGGATTGAATGCTGTTATAAACTTGGCTGATTTCTATGGTTTTATGAGTGGTGAACCCACTGGTGTAAATGATAACCCTGACCCTATTGAACCAGGTGATGCTGTTAATTTTCCAAATCCTGCTACTAATCCTTTTGGTACTATCCAAAGAGTTAATGGAACAAGCACCTCTCAATTCTTATTACCAGCAAATTCTACATTTGAAGTTCTCTTTCAAGTTGTCGTTCAGAATACTGGAGAACTCGTTGTTGTTTTAAATGGTACTGAACTCCCTAATACTGTTTTTGGTAAATCTGGTAATGGGGCTATTGTCGGTATGTGTATTATTAAAACTCCTTCTGGTTCATCCTCTGTTATTAGTATCAATAATCCATCTACTGCTGTTGTTGGTGGTTTACAAATTGACGCTGCTACTGGTTCTCTTACTCAACCATTAACTTGTCATTTAATTATTAAACAAATTCAATAAATAATAAATATATAATTATACTTATTATTTTTATAATGTGGTTCGCCAATCATCATTAGTCATCGCAACTACTACATTTATCTGTTAACGCTAATATTTTTATTGTTTTACATAAGTTTTTGATTAATTTTTGTAAAATAATTATTATTGTTTTTTTTAAATATTTTTCCATCTCATCTTGAAAAGATAATATTAATTTAATTTGTTGATAATTTAACACACTTATCCAAATATATATATCCATCTCTTCTAAATTTTTTATTAGTTCATTTATGTGTTCCCTATAATCAATTAGTGGGATTATACAAATATTCTCTACAAATTATGTAATCAATTGAATGAAGTATTATATTCGCCGCATCTAATTCACCTGATGCTGTTATAGATATAAACCTATAATCCTTTATATATGGTATTGGAACATTTTGTATATTTGGACTATCTTTTGAAGAATATAATAATACACCTTGAGAACCTAATTCATTAGAACCATACAATGAAAAACCTTCGTGTTTTTGAATATCTTTTATTGTAATATTTGGAACTGAACCATCTACCAATTTACTTATTATACCCGATAAATCTAATTGTATAAATGTTGATTTATTTATTTCGTGGTCTACATCTATTGCTAATCCTAAACCATTCTTATCTGAAATTATATTATTAGAATATAAATTTGTAGGTAAATTATTTGTTGGTAATTTTATAAATCCATAAGCGGTTAGCGTTATACCATTCAATGAATAATTGTTAGATATTCCCAAATGTCCCAAATCTGTATCAAAATAAATTGTTTGTTTTAATGGTGTACAAATTTTATTTTGTTCTGGTTCAGTCCCATTATCCCGTCAAGATGATGTTGGTTTTGTTTGTTTATTTCCTGAGTTATCAGGTTGTCCAGATGGTTTTTGTTGTGCTTGATTATCAGGTTGTCCAGATGGTTTTTGTTGTACTTGATTATCAGGTTGTCCAGATGGTTTTTGTTGTGCTTGATTATCAGGGTGGGTTGATGGCTTTTGTTCAGTTTGTTTATTTACGAATGAGGTTTCATTGTTATTTTGATGTAGTCCTTTATTTTGATTTGATTTAATCAATGGATTACTTTGTTTAAAAAATGATGATTTACTATTATTTCTTGTTCTTGATGTTGAACTATTCCTAACATATCCACCATTATATTCTGAACCCGCATCACTTTCTGTATCTGTTTCGGTAGATGAACTACCTGAACTGGAACTTGAATGAGAACTACTTGAACTGGAACTTGAATGAGAACTACTTGAACTGGAACTTGACTGTGAAGTACCTGATGTTGAACTTATATATGACCTTAAACTTGATAATCTATCACAACTCTCTTCATCTGAACTTGAACTGGAATCGGATGAACTGCTGCTGCTACTAGATGATGAATGTCTTGACGAACCACTTAACCTTCAACGATGACCTCTTGAACCTCTACCTCTTCCTCTACCATATCCTCTTTCATCATACCATTCTAATATTTTTAAAACATTATTTTCATTATTAGCAACAGTTAAATCATCACGAAGTCTATTTCTATCAAGTGTATCAACAGTTCCCATAACATCTTGAGCACGTTGGTCTACTTTCATCTTGATTTCACAGCAACATTCAGCCATTTCTTTTGATAATTCTTGTTTGTTTTTAAGAGCTTCGTATTTGGCTTCTTGTAATTGTAAAGTAATACATTCTTTTGATTTTTGTTGTTCTAATAATAGAGCAGCGAAATGATTATCTTGTTTACTTATTAAAGCAGCAAAATGGTTATCTGCTTTATTATCAGAAGCGTGTGCTATTTTTTGTTGTTCTAATAATAAAGAAGCATAATTTTGAGATGTTTGTAAAGAATTTAAACCAGCATTTTTTTGACCTTCTAATAGTAAACTAGCATAGTTTTGTGCCGTTTGTAAAGAATTAGCAGCAGAATTTTTTTGTGTTTCAGATAATAATGAAGCATAATGAGTGCTTTGATTTTGGCGTGTTTCCCATGCTGCTTGAGCAACATTACTAACTATATCACCATGATTTTTATTCATTGTGGCTAATAATTCTCCTTCCATATTATTGATATTTGTAGTAATATCACGTCTAACATCAGCAAGGCGTGCTTGACTAGCACCATCTGCAGTTACAGTAGTCATACGATTTTCACCTGAATTACGTTCAATGGAAGCCAAAAGACCATTGAAAGCGTCTTTGGAAGCACCTACAGCAGCACCACCATTTCTTTCAACAGCAGCCAAAATATCACGGGCACTATCATTAGCAGCTTGTCTTGAAGCAGCATCTGTAACTGTTGTAGTTAAACGACCTTCACCTGCTACTTTTTCAATAGCAGTCAAAATATTTCCTCCATTTCTTTCAAGAGCTGTTGATAATTGACTATTTACACGTTCTGTTGTAGCCATATTATTAGCACCATTTCTTTCAACAACACCAGATAATTGGTTATTTACGCGTTCGGTTGTTGCTTGGTTATTAGCAGCAGTTCTTTCAATAGCAACAGCATTTTGAGCAATAGTATCATAGATGTTTTTGTTTACACCAGCCAATTCACTTGTCAAAAGTCTTTGTGCTTCATTGATTGTGCCAATGGTTTTGTTTGTTGACTCGTAAATATTGGTTGTTAATGCGTTGTTTTGCATAGACGCCAATATTTGGGTTGGGTCAAGAGAGTAAGGATTGTAAGGTGGGTACACGTTGTTTTGCCATGAAGGCATCGCTGGGGTTGTCGGTAATGACATATAATACTATTATAGAAAATATTTTACAAAATATTTTGCTAAAAAATACACACCATTTATGCTGTAATACAATTGTAATTACAAGTTTAATTTTGTGATTGTGTTTTGTATTTGTAATCAATGACACTATAATTGTAATTTTTGTAAAACGAACACACCATAAATGCTTTAGTAATTTTATTATTCATAAAAAATCATAAAAATAATTTATTTCTATTTTATATAAATCGGGTGGTGTTGTATTATGCCTGATTTTGATAGTAAATATCTGAATACTTATCTCAATGGTATAACATATGAAAATGCCTTTTGGAAAAGTAAGTATAATAATCTTTGGCAACAATTTTTATTTTTACAAAATGAAAATTATAGATTACAAAATCTGTTGAATGAATGCTATGAATTAAATAATCTTACTCTTGAGAACATTTCTAATTATACCACCGATAATACAAATAATACAACAAATAATTCTATAACTGATAATACAAAAAATAGTAATAACATTGAAATAATATCTCACTTACAAAAAAAAAATAATGAATTACTGAAAAATGTTATGAATAAATCCAAAGAAATTTTTATTTTACAAGCAGAACTTGAAAAACATAAATAAAAACTCAATATTTTTATTGTTATAATAATAAAAATATCAGCGGGTAATGTGAGGGTGTATTTTGTCTGATTAACGTTAAAAAAGGGTTTTTAATATTCTTCAGTCTTACCTTTTTTTAAGTAGTATTTCTTCATCAATTAGTTCAAATTATATAAAAATTGTGTTTATATTTTATATAAGGTTCTATATAATGGAAACTACTAACCCTCGCATTCTCTCTTTTTATAAAAATCATCCTGAAATTGATTTTGAAAATATCAATGTGATTATCATTGACTTACTTGAAAAACTCGTAATGCAAAATTCTAATAACTCTATCAATTCACAAATATTGAAAGAACATTTCCAAGACCCAATGTCTACACTTATTACTTCTTGCGAGGAACGTATTATTAATAGTCTTAAAAATCCAACCCGTAAACCAGTTCATAATAGTGGTTATCAATTCAAATACATTCTTAATCAAATGTATTGTTCCAGTGATGTTATGCAAATAGCGAATACAATGGGATTATATACTTTGGTTATGAAACGACCAAATAAACCAAAAGTTCTCTTTGCTAATAAAGATAATGAATTGAATATTGAAACCGATGATATAAATAATTTTATAAAATTCGTTGAAGAAAATAATTGTCATGGTGTATTTGTTTCCCAAAATAGTGGTATTTCATCCAAACCTAATTACCATATTGATTATTTTAATGGTAATATGATTGTTTATATTCAAAATACCGATTATTCATCCGAAAGAATTAAAATCGCAATTGATATTATTGATAATCTTTCTAGTAAACTACAAGACTTCAATAAACAAAATGATGAAAATTCTATTCCTACTAGTGTTCTCAATGATATTAATAAAGAATATCAATTATTCATTTCTCAAAAAGAAGCTTTGATTGGTGTCTATAAAGATTGTCAAAAAAAGGTTCTCTCTCAAATTGATGAATTGCGTTTTCCTTGTTTGGATAAATACTTATCCACCAAATTTACTACTCAAATACAAAAACAGGGATTTAAATGTGACCTTTGTAAAGCGTTTAATGCTAATAATTTGAAAGCGTTAGCAGCACACAAACGCGGTTGTATTCGTAAAAATAATAATAATAATGTTGCGTTTGTAGCGCAAACAAATTAAATGTTTGTGATGTTTGTGATATTTTTGATATTTGTAACGTTTTATGTTTGTGATATTTTTGATATTTGTAACGTTTTATGTTTTTTGATATTTGTAACGTTTTATGTTTTTTGATATTTGTAACGTTTTATGTTTTTTGATATTTGTAACGTTTTATGTTTGTGATATTTTTGATATTTGTAACGTTTTATGTTTGTGATATTTTTTGATATTTGTAACGTTTTATGTTTTGTAATGTTTTACACATTTTTGTGTATTCAATGATTATATAAAATCATAATTGTAATGTAGTCATTACAATTGTGAAGTCTCTTACCAATTATGCTGTTAATTTAGTTAAATAATTTGTATGTTTTATTATATAAAAATAAACTATACAATGAGCCCTTCGCCACCCACTACCCCAGATGCTTCGCCACCTACTACCCCACGTGCTGATAACAACAACAACAGCAACAACACCAACAACAACAGCAACAGCAACAGCAACAGCAACAGCAACAACAGCAACAGCAACAGCAACAACAGCAACAGCAACAGCAACACCAACAACAGCAACAACACCAACAGCAACAACAGCAACAA
>Ga0214923_10004283_pt1 | contig 17351 bp, 14 predicted proteins | sample LL1510_MetaG_FD_177993 | JGI IMG/M metagenome (GOLD analysis project Ga0214923, IMG submission 177993) | Freshwater microbial communities from Lake Lanier, Atlanta, Georgia, United States - LL-1510 | ecosystem: Environmental > Aquatic > Freshwater > Lake | place: USA: Georgia | collected... | reverse complement strand
GTAGACTATCTGCCCATTGCCTGTAACGGACGCATGAATGGATATATTTCTAGGGTAAAGTATTTCGCCTTTGCTCTAACATTTTCCCAGATTGATAAACTGGTAAAGGAAGGACCAAATACTCACATGTTCAGGCCTTCTAACTCTCCTCCTTTATCTATGTCTCCCACCATTAGTGCTGGAATGAATGTGTCCTTGAATAGCGCCCCCTTGTATGTACCCAACTCTGCCGCATTTGACAATAACTTGCCTGGATATCAGACGGATGCCTGGTGGACAACTGACAACGGCGTGTCTGCAGACGGCCCCAATCACTTAGCAGGGTACGGACCTCAGTAAATAACACTAATCATTAATATTTTATAATATATTTACATAAATATAATATAAAAACCGACCCTCTAACCCCGTTCACAATCATTCTTATTAGGAAACGACCTATCTACTTCACATGCTCCTTCTCCTGGTACCTGAATACACCACCGCCCCGTCATATCTTCCCCAACTAAACACCAAACCTGTTTAAATTTATCAGTTGCTTCTGGCACCAACACATTATTATTTGTAATTGTGGCAGGACCATACTTCGTAACATCTTCATTAGGCTGTACTATATTTTTCCCAGTTACCCATGAAACTGTCTTCTCATATAAATCTACTAAGGGAAGATATACATTATTAGATAACCAATCTTGCTGTAAATTTATTACATCCGGAGCATAATACACGATGCCCCCAACAATCAGCACTATAAATGTAATAGCAACAACTACATATAGAGAAAAGTATGACGTATTAACAGGCTCCGGGTATTGTAGATTCATCTACTATAAGAACGCTTAAAACATAAAAACAAAACAAAGATAGGACAGAAATGCCAGGAGGTTTATTAGGTCTAGTGGCCTATGGAAATATGAACAGACTTATAAGTGGTAATCCACAGACCACCTATTTTTACAAGTCATGGACACGATATACCCACTTCAGTCAAGAAAACATTACAGTGCCGTTGGAAGGTCCCAATGAACTATCATTAGGAGCGCCCATTCAACTAAGGGCAAAGATACCACGTCACGGTGATCTTATTTCCGATATGTATTTAACATTACAATTACCCGCCATTTACAATAAATTGTTGCCAGGCAGAGTCAGCCATGAATTTGCTTGGGTCCGCCAAGTGGGCATTCGTATGATAGACCGTATAGGACTCTATATTGGTGGCAGCAAAGTACAAGAATACTCCAGTGAATGGTTGGCCATGAAATTCCAATTGGACCAGCCCCTAGATGCCTTTGAAAAATGGTCGGCTATGATTGGCGACAAACCCGAATTATATGACCCTGCATCTGGGCCCTATGCCGACCCAGCAGGTGGCTATCCAAATGTAATAAACTTTCCAGGTGTTACAACAAATCAGACAAATGCCCCCTCTATACCAGCCCAGACCTTAAATATTCCGCTGGGCTTCTTCTTCTCAGATTCCCCGGACCTAGCATTGCCACTTATAGCACTTCAATATCACGATGTGGAAGTACAAATCACCATGCGCCCACTACGCCAAATTTATACAATTAAAGACCCAAATGGTGTGCGGGTTCAATGGGGCTACCATCTGGATTCGGCTACAGGAACACCGATCTATCACCAGAGTTGGAATCCTGCTTACGGTCCCCTTCCCGAATCATTAAATAACAACTATATGGAATATTACGACCCTTCTGGGTCGCCCCGTTTTTTCTACACCGATGTCGGTTACGGTATTCCTGCAACGGACGGTTTTAATTTGAATCCACGATTACAATGTAACTACATTTTTGTAACAGAGGAAATGCGCCGTATTTTTGCTTCAAAGCGCCTAGAATATGTGGTTCGGCAAGTCCAAGAGTTCAATTTCCAAAATATATTAACAAAACGCCTACTTCTAATTGATGCGCATTCGCTAATTACAAGATTTGTATGGTATGCACAACGGTCCGATTGGTATTATAGAAACGATTATACCAATTTAACTAACTGGAAATACACAGATCCCAGGCTAAGACCCAATCCACGAACATCGTCGACGCATTCAAACAGTGGCGCACAAATTCCAGGTACGGGAAAATATATTATGACAACGGGACGAATTTTATGTGGCGGAAATGAAATTTTTGAGGAGAAACCGGCAAGTTATTTTTCAGATATTGTTCCCTATAAAACCTGTGTAGGTAACGGGTATCCATTTTTACTAAGTGGTGTTTTGGAGCCGGTTTCATTATATCCCATTTATGTGTATTCTTTTGCTTTAAAGGGGTCCTCATCAAATCAGCCAAGCGGTACATTTAACAGTAGCAAAATAACACGAATAGAACTGGAGGTAAATGTACAACAACTTCCGGCTGATGTAAATTACAGTTACAATTTTTCAGTCTTTGCCGAATCACTGAATTTCTTAGAAATAGGAAGCGGTATGGGTGGCATGAAATTCGCAATCTAAAATGCCCGGTACTGCCCGTAGAATATTTCATCTTAATTTAATAGTATCGTATAGGGGTGAATGTCGTTCCTATACGACAGGTTAATTGCTCACGTTGATAAAATTACACGTGATCCAGAAGGCGATGCCATTAGAAAGGCAGATCGTGCTAAATTAAAGGACTATGTAAAAGAAAATCAGGATTTTATTGATTCGCAAAAACGGTTCATATTTAATAAAACGCCAAAAACCATTAGCGATCCAGTAATAATAGCATATGAAGACACGCTATTGCTCAAAGCAATTTTAGATGAATTGGACAAAGCAAATAAATCAGCAACTGATTATGACACACTACATGAAAAAGTGGATGAAATAATGACCAGATACAATGCGTTAGCACGTAATTCATTTGCCACAGGAACAGTATGGTCGGAAAAGACGAAACATGTTGGGCGTAATGTAAGACTCAGATACTATTACTACATGAACTTTATACGTCAGGCATTACATGATTATCCAGATATGCCATCCGAATACAAAAGCAAAGCCAATGAAATTATACTAAGGTTAAGAAACACATTAGATGAAAACCTTTATACAAATGATAATATGTATGATGCCCAAATACAAGATTTATACAATAAATACGATTCAGATGTACAACAATGGAAAAACACTAGTGGTTTCTGGGAAGAAAAGGGCATTATGCGCAAAATATATAATGATACTGAAGCAAAATTTAAAAAGAATAACAGCCATATAGACTTTAAAGAATTGGATACAGACCCAGAACTTTTAACAGATGTAATAAGGTCAAAACAGGAAGACGATGCACTAAAGGCCGACAAAGAGCAGGACACATTTAATATGTTGTCAATGTTTAAAACTACTTTAACTACGGGATTAACTATAGGAATAATACTTGTCTTAATTTTTTTGGCCCTTATAGGTTCCAGTGTTTCCACCAATCTGAATATATATAAGCCAGTTGGTTATCGGATAATTTACGCCATTTATGGTTTTATTTTTTCACCCATTGTTTTACTGTATGCAACCTTATACAGAGGCTGGTGGCTGGGCAAAAAACCGGTCTATTATGGATTTATACCACTAGTCCCCTATTTTTTTATTAACAGATATACCCAGTTTTTCTTGGGCTGGATGACATATAAACCGGACAAACATATATGGGATTTACAGGAATGGCGACTGCCTACACACAAATAAATATACATATGCTCCTGCCGATTTTTAATAATATTTCACAGAATTATTATTAAATTACTGGCTACAAGGGTATAATTATACAAGTGTTGATATTATATTTTCTATCAATTTATCTTTATCTTTACCATTTGGTAAAACTACATCTTTAATAATATAGGTTTTAACATAATGTTCACGCCATTTTTTTATAGATTTCCACTTTAATTCATTCTCACAGCGTGGCAATCCATTTTTAACATTTTCATCTTGTATGCGTTTTTTTGTATGTAATTCAATATTTTCCCAAGTTAATTCTTCTACATTTATTTTTTCTGTTTTTAATTTGCTTGATATATCATCCAATGCCCTTTCTAAAAGATTATCCCATAGATTTAGAAAATCCCCGTCAATAGAATCCTGTATTGCTTTTTTAACCCCTTCTTCAAAGCAATCGCCATATAATTGATAATCACTGGCACCATAATAATGAATACCACGACTTCTTGCGTATTCACAAAATGTACCATAAAAGTCATCGCTACGTTTAATTTTACGCCATGCCTTATTTCCTTCTTGTTCCGATAATGTTCTTCCTATTAGTTCTTCCAGTCTTTTCACAACTTGAGCCTTTGTAAGGGTTATTTTTGCTGTAGTTTCTGGTACCGTTATTTCATAAATAAAGATTGGTTCATTATCACACCCTTTTTCTTCATCCGATTCATAATCTGAGTCATTTTCTACATTTTTTTCGTTAGTATTAATATTTAATAAAGTTTCGCCATTTTTAATTTTATCAACTTTGTATTTTTCATATTCTTCTTTGCTCTTGAATTCTGGCATAGTTGCCGTGAAAGAAAATGACATTATATGTTTAATATGTTGATATTTTTAAGTGTCGTTTAAAACACATGGGGGGTCTATAATTCAAGTATATACATCAAATGTATATATTTGACCATTAAATTCCCACAAATCCAGACATAAATACCCCTCTTGCCCTAAATGTGGCACATATAATAATAATAAATCACTGAATTATTAGCATAGGTCTAAGCATTAGCATAAAAATCCCGCATTGCCTTTGACTTAATAAACACATTCATTTTCAACTTCGTCAATTTAAACATAGGATTGTTATTTCGCAACTGAATTTTGTCGTAAGTATTTTGGCTGTGACTAATCACCAACATTACTTTCATTGGGTCCAGTTGAATCATCGGCACCGAATAATTATCCAAAAACGACCGCTCCTCAGCATTTGCCACCGTCTCATCGTATTTGTGATCCTTGATATAAGATTTACGATATCCCATAGTCCCATTGGTACAATGTTGTTTCCAATAAGGACCAACACAATAAATCTGCTTAATATCGGAATAATGTAAATATAATTGCGAAGAGCCACACATCTCTACGTTCCGAAACGAATTCAACTTGCTAACAACATGACTCACTCTTTCAGGTGGATAAAAATCATCGTCGTCAAAACAAACAATAATATCACCAGTGGCCAACGCATTCAATTTATTGCGTTTTGCACCAATCTTGAGTTTTTCAGGCTCATAATAATAACGCACATTCTTCAAACCACTTGCCAAAAACACATCCTCCACTTTATCAACACCATCGTCCAATATAATCCATTCCATTTTATTTTGCGGATAATCCTGTGCCTTAAAACATTCAATCAGCCATGGAATGAATTTCCTGCGGTTATAAGTTGGTGTTAAAACACTTACAAATGGTTTGCTCATCTCTTACTTATAAAAACTGTTAGTTTGTTTAGGCTCCTTTACAACTTCTCATAGTATTTAACCAATTTTTCCGATTTGATAAAAGTACGTATATCTAAATTTGTCAGTTGAAATTTCGGATTGTTATTGCGTAATTGTACTTTATCAAATGTATTACCATCGTGACTTATAAGCAAAGAGACCTTCATTGGATTTAACTGAATCATTGGTTCACCATAATTATTAAGAAACGATTTTTCTTCAGCAAAAGTCGCACTATCGTCATATTTATGATTTTTCAAATAAGAGCGCCTATATGCCATAGTTCCATTGGTACAGTGATTGGGTCCATAGGGACCCACCTTGTAGATTTTATCAATATCAGTATAATAAAGGTATAGTTCAGAAGCACCACAAATCTCATATTTAGGCCGTGCCATCATCATATGTACAACATGTGACACTCTTTCAGGTGGATTATAGTCGTCATCGTCCATACAAACAATAATATCACCTGCGGCCAAAGAATTAAGTTTATTGCGTTTGGCACCAATCGGCATTTTCCGCTTTTCTGAATAATACCGTAAATTATGTATACCGCTGTTCAAAAAAATATCACCTGTTTTATCGGTACCGTCGTCTAAAACTATCCATTCCATCTTATTTTGCGGATAATCCTGCGACTTAAAGCATTCAATTAAATACGGTATGAATTTTCTTCTATTATAAGTGGGCGTTAATATACTTACAAACGGCACCATCCTACTATTCTGTAAATTTTATTATTTGATTGCCACGATCCTTGACCCAAAATTCGGGATTAACAAGTTCCAAATCGGCAAAGGTTTTTCCAGTGGTATATTTATATAACATCGTGCCGTCTGAGCCACATACATAAAACGGAATTAAACGGCCCATATCCATAACAAATAAATAAGAGTCAATAGCATATTTGTAGCCACTCATACATGAGGCGGACCTATACATATTTGGTCTTCGCAGAAAAGTGGCCAAAATTTCAACAACCTTCTGGCAATCGCTGCTAACAATAGTTTCAGGGATTTTCAACGAATTCCGGTCAATAGATTGTTCACTAATCCACTGGTCCAAATTGGGCCAACTCCTTTGAGCAATGCTACCAACCCTGTATGTTTTGTGGCCTTTACGAAGTTCGCAAACAGTACCGTCTTTTCGTACCAGTACAGTAGAACGGCATTCGTCAGTTCCATGGCGAATAATATAAGTAGAACTCATTTTTAATTAATCAAACGCCATTATATTATATCAAATTTTTTACGAAACTACCTAAACTTACAAAGTAATAAAAATACAGAGATGAGTTTATCTTCAGTACAACGATCCCAGAAATTCACCACATATATAGAGGGTGTTTTCAACAACGAACTAACAGAAGAATCGCCTAAAATAGACGAAAATCCCATTTACATAAAACCACAACTCTATACACATCAAAAAGCGCTTTTAGCAGCCGCCATGAACTTAGAGGACAAAAAATTTGAGGGTATAAAATGTGGTGACAACTCAAATCTCTATACAAATTTTGGAATTTTAGCAGACCGTGTTGGAAGTGGCAAGTCGCTTGTTGCGCTCAGTCTGGTAAAACACACATTACCAGATGAGCGGGAAATACGAACAACCCACCGTGGCAAGGATATTTCAATGATAAAATATGTTGTTCCAAATACGAAAAATCGCCGTGTAAAAGCCGCCCTATTTATAATACCACACAGTCTAATGGGGCAATGGGAAGAATATGTTACCCGTGATACAACTCTCAATGTGATGTTTTGTAGAAGAAAAAAGGAGGCGTGTGATCCAACTCTTGTAAATTTCATTGATAGCGTTGACGCAATTTTTATTTCATCAACAATGTATAAATTTTTTGACGAAAATCTGAAGCCCAGTCAATATCACTGGTCAAGAATTTTCATTGATGAGGCCGATAGTATCCAGGCCCCCATATATTTAGAACTTGCTGCCAATTTTATATGGTTGATCACGGCTTCATTTCTAAATATAGCATTTCCTACTGGAATTTACTCCAGGATCAACGGCTCATCCCAATCGTATTTTAGTCCAAATCAATTGAAGCCAGAAACTCTAGAAAAAATTCGCAAGGTAAGTGGGGATGAATTTCGTGTGGATGGAATCTATAGCAACGCCCCGCTAATTAAAACTCTAATTGGCACCACCGATATTGTGAAGAATTCGGACCTTCAGAGTTGGCGCATTATACTGCGAAATTCGGATACATTTATTGACCAGAGTTTTGAAATGCCCCCAATAACAAAACGGAATATAATATGTAAATCCACGACAAATATCACCATTCTTGAATCGCTAGTTCCTGGTGAAGTAATGGAAATGCTTCATGCAGGGGATGTAAAGTCGGCATTACAGGCTCTGGGAGTAAAGGATGAAACGCCGACATCAATAATAGATTCACTAACACGGACCCTACACAGGGAACTGGAGCAAACCCGTAAGCGTTTGGAATTCTATAAAACACAAGACTACTCTTCAGAAATAGCCAAACAGAAATCGTTGGAAAGTCAAGAGCAGAAAATAGCATCACTAATAAGCCGTATAGAAACAATAGAAAATCGCATCAAAGATATCAATGTGACCAACTGCCCAGTATGCTATGGGGACATTTCAACACCAACACTGACTCCTTGTTGTAAAAACCTATTTTGCTTTGAATGTATTTGTGAAAGTTTAAAAACCCAGCCATCATGCCCATTATGTAGAGTTCCAGTAACGTCGGCAAGTGACCTTCAAGTTATAAGTGCTACAAATATAATAAGTACGTCAGATGAAACCGAAAAACCAAAAACGAAAATTGAAGAATTTATTCAATTTATTGAAAAGAATCCGACCGCTAAAATTTTACTGTTTAGTGGATACGATGCGTCCTTTTTCCAAATAATGAATGAATTGTCACGACGTAGTATCACATTTTCAGCAATAAATGGTTCAACGGCAAGAGTAAGTAAAATTCTTTCTGAATTTCAGAACGGAAATTATCGTGTGTTGATGTTAAATTCAAAACATGTAGGCTCTGGTCTAAACATTGTAAGTGCAACGGATGTTTTTCTATTTCACAAGATGAATTCAGAAATGGAGAAACAGATAATAGGAAGGGCATATAGAATGGGTCGTACAGCACCTTTAACCGTCCATTATCTTTTACATAAAAGCGAAATTTAGACCCGTGTATATTGCATAAAACAATTTAAGTGAAAAATCTTAGTTTTTTGACTTATTTCAGATCATCTTCGGCCTAAAAATATCCATATATTAATATTAGGATGGAGTATCCCGATCAGCGTATCATACAAACAGATGTAGGTGTATTTCATCTAAAAATCACGGAACATATAAATAGAATTACAAATACAATTGAAAGTTATTTTATAGGATTGGGTTCTAAAAACAATAAATGTGTTCAAATATCATTTCCAAGTAGAAAATCATTAATTAAAGACGGAACTCTTGCTTGGGTTTCTGCAATGGATGACTGTAGTCTTGAAAAATACATTCAAAAAGGATTAGCACACCATATGGTTTTATTAGGTTTAACAATAGCAAGAAATATTAATCCAACATTAGAGAAAATTGTTCTGGATGATATGAGCGCTTTTAAATGCGATCTACCAGACAATAAATCTTATAAAGTGGATATGAAACCATTTCATATAGCGTTTCATGGTGCTACCTGGTATGAATATTATTTTGATGCCAAATTAGAAAATAACGATGAACGCAAAATATACAATAGACTAAAAGCAAATTTATATAATTCTAATAAAAAACCACCCACCTTTATTTTTAACAATTCTGAATTACAAAAAGAATTGGAACCATTATATCAAAAATCGCAAACATGGGCGCAATTCTTTGAATTAATAGGAGCCAAGTATGGAAAAAAGAAATGTGGCGTTGTCTATCCTTGGTTGATACATGCTATGAAAATAATATTTGATAAAACTCAGTTGTATGAAAGATATTACTGGGTTATTGATATAAGGAATAATAACGCAAAAACCAAGACTCCATTAATACCATTTAGATCGTATGAATATAAACCTAGTGTTGAAGCATCTAAAAAACATAAATGCTATTTTGAAAAACACTACTATATGATAGATATACCTGAAGTTATGAGTATGAATTATACGCAATTTTTACAGAATTAGACTTGAGCAAATTTATATTGTAAATTCAAAAACAATTCAAAATAGGAAAGTGTCTACAATTCAATGAACAATTTATTGGACACTTTCCAAATTAAAATTGCGATGAATTTAATTTATAATCCGAAATAAAGGGCTCCCACCATATAATAGTAATATGTAGTATATAATACTATTGTAAAATCTCCACAATTTAATAAATTGCGAATCAATCAAATGAATTTAACAATTGCGTTGAATTTAAATTTATAAATTGCGACATAATTCTCTGAAAAAAAATTCCCCACCATTAGAGACCCAACAATTGTCTAATTTCTTGAACTTTCCCCATAAATAATTCGTCCCCTGAATTTATTAAAACAGGTTCTGAAACCATGGAATTAAATTCAGTATCCGTCATATTCTGAATTAAATTTATAACACGCATCATTTCTTCATCAGACTCATTTTTAATATGAATAAACCGCTTGGGATTAACATACAGCCCAATATTTTGACTTCCCCAATAAATTGGAATTACACCAGCCTTTAGCGCATTAAAAATCTTCTCAGTAATATAATGGTCCCCTTTTGAATTCTCAATCGCAATTACAAATTTATACTGTTTATAAAAATTCAGCAACGAATCATCTTGATGATTACCCCCAACAATTGTTCCCATATTATTTTTATAGGGGCCGCCATAATCAACTCTAGTAGCCCTATCCAGTAAATTCAGAAATTTATTCCGAAAACGACTTTGCCCGTTTCGCATAACTGCACAAACAGTTTTACTAGGAACAGCATTTACCTTACTAAAAGAATCACCCTTATCAAAAATCCTCTCAAGAAAATAGGGAAATACAATTTGATTCTTTAACCCAGAAAAACTAGAAATTATACACGAATATAAATTCAAATTATTAGCCGAAGGTGAACCCCAACCATAATGATTTTCATAGGTAATTAAAAAAGTAAATTTCCAAGGCTTTTTGTCTAAAAGATGGGGATTATTCTTATTGACAGAATTACAAAGGATGTCAGCCTCCAAATAATTGCCAACCTCCACAACCTCTACACCAAAAATTCTACTAAATAACAAATTATGAAAGCTACTATCGTAATTATTCCAAAAATTATTATAATATACTTTGTACATTCTAATAAACTAAGCACCACAATCTTTATATAGCCTCTAACAAAACGGCATTTTAGGCACTTTTGGCAATTCAATCGCTTTTAAACAGCGTTCAAAACGGGTCTGGTCTGCCCCACCCCCAACTGAAGTCGCCCCTCCAGAAACTCTATTTTTAAGGGCCAACCCACCAACCCAAAAGACCCCCTCAATCCCTGCATCGTAACGATCATACTCTTTGTGAATAATTTCCCGCAATTCACACAGATACCGAAATTGATTATATAGCCACGACTGCTTGGATAAAACAGACGTGTAAGCAATATCGCCTTCATTCCATTTAACAATGGGTTTATCATCTGCATCCCGTGGTACAGTAGAGGTCTCCGATTCAAACAACTTGATATTTACGGATTGTAATTTCACCTGATATGTTACAGAAAACAGGGACCAGTGTTGATAAAAAAATGTATAATAATCCAATCTATCAGAAATAGTTATAGGATTCATCAGTTCCGAATAAGTAGTAAATCCTTTACACTTATCTTTTTCGTTCTTGGAAAGCCATTTGGGCAATGATTCGTGTAAATGAAGCCCAGCCAAATTCAAATCATTGTTATTTAGAGGAATTTCAGCCATTGTGTCCATGTTACCCGTCAATAGATTGTTGAGTGCTGTTTTAATTGTTTCCGACCGTCGCACACGATTTGTTCCCAGTGATGAACGCTCCACCGGCCCTTCACGTAGTAAAGTCCGCATATCGGTAAGTGTCAATTGTCCCCGTTTGTATTCGTGAGACATTTCACGCAACGACTGGACAATTTTTCTCAAATCCCCACAATGGGTCTTCTGGATTTCGTGCGCCAAAATTTTCAGTTCGTCGTCATTATCGGCATTATCACCCAAAATTCCCTTAATAACCGGAAAAATATCCACTGGTGTAGGTGTCGTAATCTGTAATGCTTTACACCATCGTAAGAACCCAGCATACCGTTTTTCCTGCCATTCATTACTAATACACAAAATAACATTTGTACCACGATACTCCTTTACCAAACGCAACAGTTCAGATAATCCGCCCTTGTCCCCCACAGACATACCGTCTATTTCATCCAAAATGATACCCAAAGAACGATGCCCATTTTCCTGAAAATAATCGGTAATATTGGAACTCTGTAAAAGGGGTTCCAGTGCTTCACTAACTGCAGCCTTATGACGATGCTGACTAGCATTCCATTCAACAACTCTTAAACCGGCATCTTTTAAAGCACGATGCGCCAAAGTGGTCTTACCTATACCGGGAGGCCCATACAAAAATACCGCCGGTGGATTTCGTGGGCTGGGTAATTTTACCCATTCCATAATTGTTTTGTAAAATTCATTATGGATCTGTGTATCCATTGCTAGGGTTTAAAATAGATTTAACCTTAGGTGGCGTTACATAGAAATCCGAACCAAAATACTATCATTATTCAAAGAACAATTATAGTAATATAACAGCAACTATTTATTCACACACGCCCTCCCAAGTCAGACCAACAGACTTCACCTTGTCACAAAGTGCCTTGCTATAATCCTCTGCCTTCATCTCTCCACGCTGAGGTACCTTGAATACCTGATCCACATAGGAAGGGTCGGTAACCTTGGGAATAGCATCGGGGTTCGTCTTCTTGAATACAAGAGGCAATGACGTTACTCCGATAAAATCCATACACACGGGAGTACTGTCGCCCGTAACTGCTGGACTTACCATAGAAAGATAATCGGGACAGGGGCTGATATAAGGGGGCCATATGGAACTCTCCTGCTTAATTTTAAACCATTTAATCCAATAATAAAATATAGCAGCACCGCCGATTATAGTAAGTAATACAGCCTCAATCTGTTTGTTTTGTTTATATATCAGATAAACAGCAATACCCAGAAAAAAGGTAGCAAAAAAAAGATATATCCTCTCCAAAATTAACATTGTTGCCGGGGTAAATGCCATTTAGGTCTCTCTGATTCTAAGTGAGTTTTATTTTTATAAGGGTATAGGGTACGAATAATTATTTGATGTTGTTTAAAAACTTTATAATATATAACATAACATAAAAGCCATCAATAAGTATATCTCTTAAAAAGATATATACTTAAGATATTAAAATTTCAAAAAGAGAAATTATACACGGGCAAGGTAGCCATCCAGCAAGTTGATGAAGACGGGGACTGTATTGACGCAGTCGCCCTCTCCAACGGCGGAGTTGGCCACATTGGTGCGAAGGCCGACCTTCAGGAGCTGCACCTGGTTGGCAGATGCAGCGGCAGAGCCCTGAGCGGGGGTAATCACCTTCTTTCCGTATACACGGAACAGGGTTCCAACGGCGGCAGTAACAGAAGTGGTAGAGGCCGCACCGGTTCCATCATAAGTGGGGGGGTTGGCCTTGACTACAACAAGGAATTCATTGCGCTTTAAACTAGCAGTGGAAGTCAGGGCGGAGCTCATTTTATATTATTTATAAAGATTTTTTTTCAACGCAGTAATTTAGAATGCCGGAAAAAGTAAATACCGGAAAACCGTTCTATTTATGAACGCCGGACGATTTGATTGAATTATTTGGACAGATTTATTATAAATGTTAGCGATCCTAAAATTTTAGTCATATAAGTATGATATAAAATAAACAATATTTTATATTATAATAAGCAAATCAGTTTTAGACTTTATACTCTGGCCCAGCGTCCAGTTAGCAGATTGATAAAAACAGGTATAGACGCAACTGCATCACCATCACCAGGGCTAGCAGAAGTACCACTTGCTGCAGAGTTAGCAACGGAAGACACTACCACTACTTTACGCAGAATGAGTTGATTGCCTGTTGTAGGACCCTGGGCAGGAGTACGAATAGACTTACCCATATCACGAAGTAGTACGCTACCAACAGCAGTATTGGCAGTAGGTGTTGGCGCTACCTGTGTCCCAGTTGCCGTAAGGAAATCAGACGCACCAACCGTGGCAACATTCACAAAAAAGGAATCACGACTCAAATTAGCAATATGCGATAAAACGGATGTCATTGTTTATACTAAAGAAAAAGAAAATAATTTAGCCAAGTTTAATTTACAAAACCTAAATCATTACGCTAAATAGGATGACCGAACAGAACGGCCGTGTAAATTTTAACGCATCACCCGGAGAAAACATTAACCAAGTTCAAGGTTTCGGATGGCGCACAACCGGAGATACTTCAGCAAAATCCGACATGATCCGTGGAAACTGGGAACCAAACGATCTGAATCAAACATTTTTCTCTCCGCCCAATGTTCAAATTGTTCAGAATCTAATACGCAAAATGGTTTATGACGAAACACAACAAATAATAGACCCACAATCAACGGATGAACTATTAATAGTAATGCGATCTATGTATCTTTCCTACGGACGCAACGAAACCGAAAAAATCAGGCAGCAGATTGAAGAACTCAATAAGCGTGTGGCTGATTGGGCTGTACCCCGTATTGTCAGTGAAATTTCTATGTACTTAACTTATCGTAAAGACGCTTCCACTATGCCTGTACCTCTTTCTCATCCAGTTAATATTAGCAGTTCAGGAACAAAGTCAAAACCCTTTACTAATTTTTTCTAGGCCTTGGCTTGACAGCCGCCTTTTTCTCAGAACCCTTTATTAGTTGGGCCTGAGCGTGAATAGTAGCCTTCTTCTCAACAAATGTATTATATACTGTAGTAAACGCACCCAAATCCGTGAGCCATAGATTCTCAGCGGATTTTGATGCCAACAAATCACGCTCTACTAGCGCCTTTGCGACCAACTCCCGCAACTCACCAACTGCAGAAGCCTTAATGCGGTCAATGCGAATCCGCAACAGATACTCATATGCCTTCAAATCATCGGGTGTCTCAATGGAAGATAGCGGAGGTAGCGCCAACTTCTTGAGTCCAGCCAACAACACATCGTCCTCCACATTGGCCACGACCAGCGCCCCAGACAAAATGGCCTCAATGAACTTTAGACGTGCACGCAACTCCAAAATCTCTGCGTCCATACGGCGCAACTCAGACAACTTGCGTCGCTCATAGGCATCCAGCCTTGCGCCGTAAAAGTCCTCCAAAATCTCCCCAACGGAATTGTATCGCCGAATCTTCCCTCTGGAATCAAACGCAACCATGTTACTGGTCCTGATTGCCACATTCATGCGATACTTCTTCTCAAACTCTGCCGGATAGGCCCGTGCCTCATGATAGGCATCCTGGTCCATCTTTAGCGTGAAATTCACATCCATGTCGTTGTTATTGTTCTCCACATCACGCAACGGCTTCTTGTCCTTACCGCCGTCGTCGCTAATGAAGTCTTCCAGGAACTCCTTGTAATCCTGCGTCCAAGTCCCCACAGGCAGTTCCGTAATATGAACATGTGCAGCATCGTCATCTACGAACTTATAAATACCCTTTGCCGTCCAGCCCTTTCCATCCTCCACCCGTACAATGGAGCCACGGAACCCATTGTACCACGGCTTCAAATCCGTGTTTTCAAAGGAATCCAACGCCCCCGATAGGCGTTGCTCCAGTACAGACACAAGGTCCAGTGGATTGTATGCGGGAATGTCGGTACTGAAACCGGTACCAATCCCCACACAACCATTTACCAGCAACATTGGCAGAACCGGAAAGTAGTTTTCAGGCTCTACCAATTGTCCGTCGTCGTCAATATGGGTCAAAATCCCATCGTCCTCCTTTTTAAATAACGCCCGGGAAATGGCTTCCAGATGGGTGTGAATATACCTTGGACTAGCAGAGTCCTGCCCACCCTTGAGCCTAGAACCAAACTGACCGCCGGGGTACAGTAAGTTGATATTGTTTGACCCCACAAAGTCCTGTGCCATGCCAACAATAGTGGAGGTCAGTGAGGCCTCCCCGTGATGGTAGGCCGCAGTCTCTGAGACATACCCTGCCAGTTGAGCCACCTTGATTTCGGAAACAAGATTGCGCTTCAAACAGGCCCACAGAATTTTGCGCTGAGATGGTTTGAGACCATCCAACACAGAGGGCAACGACCGAATATTGTCAGCCGAAGAGAAATGAATCAGTTCATCGTGAATGAACCGACTATAACCCACCTTTGCTCCACCAGCAGTCACCTTGAGTTGCCGATTTCTGTCGTAGGAACTCAGCCACCCCTTTCTGTCATCAGCCCGTTTCTTGTTAAAGGCCAAATCAATACTACTATCTGCAGTTTCGTCCCACTGGAAATCCAGCGTGTTCATTTGAGCAAAGTACTCACGGGCCTCCACTGCTGTAGAGGTACCCAATCCCTTATAATACTTCACCTTATAGCCCTTGGCTCCATCCTCCTGTAAATCACGCCATGCCTCAAACTCCGGCTGGGAGTAAAAGCAAAGGGTCTTGGAACCCTTACTGGCCTTCAACAAAGGAGTCATCATACAGCAGATGAAATTCAATTGTAAGAGACTAGACCAATCCGTGTGGAACAGATTGATTAACAGCCCCTTAATGTGCGAACCATCCACATCCTGATCCGTCATGATCATAATGCGTCCATAACGGAGTTGCTTGACATCCGCATAGGTCTTTCCATGAACTAGGCCCAGGATCTGCTTGATATGGGTCAGTTCCTGGTTGGCAGTCTTCTTTGCTGCCGAAATATCCTTTACATTCAACAACTTACCCCGCAAGGGGAAGACCCCGTACCGCTCACGGCCCACCACCTTCAAACCAGAAATGGCTGTGGTGGCGGCTGAATCACCCTCCGTAAGAATCAGGGTACATTCACCTGACTTTGCGGTCCCTGCCCAAGTTGCGTCCTCCAACTTGGGAATTCCACGCACCGTGGAACGCTTCTTTCCATCCGTCTTTTTGTTATCACGGGCCGCCTTGGCATCCAGTGCCATTTGCGCCTCATCCAGTAGCCCAATCTTGATGAGTTGGTCACAGAACTTGGGGCTGATGTCTGGCTTAGAACCCCACTTGGCCAAAGGAGATGTGAGTGTCTCCTTGGTCTGCGTGTCAAAAGCAGGATTGACAATAGTGGAATTGATAAAGAACACGACAGAGTCCTTCAGCATCCCAGATGTTACATCAATCTTGGCCTTCTTCTTTGCCACTTCGCAAAAGTCTCCCAGCACATTCTTAATGACATACTCTACATGCTTCCCACCACGCCGTGTAGAAATCCCATTCACAAAGGAAATGTGACGCTCATCCGGCACAGCATCACCGTGTAGGCAGCGTGACATCACCGCCGCCACCTCCCAGCGCTCCCCACAGCGCTCATATGCCAACAACTTCTTCTTCTCATCCGACGAATCAACAGAAGCCTTGTCATCCCCGGTAATATAAAGCGACACATACTTCTGGAAACTATTGATGGGAATAAGTTTCCCGTTCAAATGAACCTTACAGTCCTTACCGGCACACGCAGCAGCATCAATTACCCGTGTCCTCATAATATCCAGCATATCGCCAGGAATCTCCGTAACAGGTACATCGGAAAGCCAGTGGAAACGCACCAGGTCAGGTACATAACTAATTTCCGTGTAGGGCTTGGACGCTACCGCAGTCAAAGACGGCTTTTCGCACTTGGTCATATTGTCACGCCACACCTGCT
>Ga0214923_10004282_pt1 | contig 17351 bp, 17 predicted proteins | sample LL1510_MetaG_FD_177993 | JGI IMG/M metagenome (GOLD analysis project Ga0214923, IMG submission 177993) | Freshwater microbial communities from Lake Lanier, Atlanta, Georgia, United States - LL-1510 | ecosystem: Environmental > Aquatic > Freshwater > Lake | place: USA: Georgia | collected... | reverse complement strand
GAATATCATAACCAACTATTTGGCCTTTTTGCAGCGCTTGGGCAAGAAAGAGGGTGTCATGGCCATTACCTAACGTCGCATCTATTAGCAGACTCCCAGGTCTAATCACCTCTAGCCACGCTTCATGCGCCTTAGTATATAATAATTTTTTTATTCCGGCTGGCATTTTTAGAGGTTGACAGCATATTTGTCTTCAACACATCTTTTACATCCGTATGTAGTGAGAAGACCGCTGATGAGGAAGATAGAAAAGCCTGTTAGAGCCCAAGCACAGGCTTTATAATGCATCCCTCCAGCAAGAGAGATGAGGGGTAGTAGGGAAGTGAGGGTAAAAAAGCCTACAGCGCAAGCTGCGACCGTTTTATTCGAGTCGCAAATGCCTAGTCCCGATTTTGCAACGACTCCGACAGCAATAGCTTTTACTCCATTCAGCCCTAGTATACCGACTAAAAAGCCTGTCTTATTAATGATACCCGTAAAGCTTAAGACGACTAAAACGGTCTGGATGAGCTCAGCAGCCACCATTCCCGCAAGAAAGGGCCTTTGATTGCTTGTGATAAGGCGTGTTGTGCAACTAACATCTGACATATGTCTTATATTATAAGGGATTATAAGTAGATTTTCAAGAAATTTTCCTTTGAAGAAATCATTTATAGCGGTATAGTACCCATCTCTCTGTGAGGGGTATTAGCTCAGTTGGTTAGAGCGCCACGTTGACATCGTGGAGGTCGGCTGTTCGAGTCAGCCATATCCCAAAAAAAGTTTTTACTTGCGAAGGTATTGATCGACGGAGTAGACTGTTTGGGAAATTGTAAATTGAGTTTTTTTTGAATTTAAGAATAAACCGACAAATTAGAGTGCCTAAGGTCAGAGTGATCGGGGCAGATGGACAGCAAGTAGGGATCATCGCGACGCGAGATGCTCTTCAGATGGCACAAGATGCTGGATTGGATTTGGTCGAAGTAGCGCCACAATCTCAGCCGCCAGTTTGTAAGATTATCGACTATGGTAAATTTCGCTATGATCAGACTAAGCGAGAGAAAGAGAGTAAGAAGACTCAGCACCAGGTGAAGGTAAAAGAGATCAAGCTAAAGCCGAATATCGATGAGCATGATTTTCTTACGAAGCTGAAGAAGGGGCGGGAGTTTTTGGAGAAAGGGAACAAAGTAAAGTTGACCTGTTTTTTTCGCGGGAGAGAGATGGCTCACCCCGATATTGGTAAAAAGGTTGTACAGCGCTTTTGTGATGAGCTAGCAGATGTTGGGACGCTTGAAGCGCCTCTAAAGATGATGGGCCGGAGCTTGACGAGTGTAATTGCTCCGGGAGGAAAAAAACTGAAGGAAAGTCATGCCTAAAAAGAAAACATACAAGTCAGCAGCGTCACGTTTCAAGGTGACAGCGAGCGGTAAATTGCTAAGGGGTCGTCCAGCGAGACGCCACAAGCTGACAAAGAAATCGTCGCAGCGTAAGCATCATTTAGCCTCTCCGGCTTTGGTGGATGATACTGTGCTCAAAACTTACAAACGGATGATGGGAGTATAGAATGGTCAGAGTCACGAGTGCCCCAGCGTCACGCAAAAGACGCAAGCGTCTATTAAAGCGTGCGAAGGGCTTTTATGGGGATCGCAAGAATCACATACGTCAATCTAGCAATGCTGTGATGAGTGCGTTGTCTTTCAATTATGATCACCGCAAGTTGAAGAAGCGTGATTTTCGTTCACTTTGGATTACACGTATTGGTGTAGGGGCAAAGATGGGTGGGATTTCCTATAGCAAACTGATCGATGGATTGAAGAAGGCTAATTGTGAGTTGAATCGCAAGATGCTTTCTGAGATGGCCATTCACGACCCTTCTGGGTTTCAAGTTGTAGTTGAGAAAGCGAAGAAAGCATTAGTTTGAATCAGATTTTAGACCAGCTTGAGAGTGATTTAAGCGGTGCTACATCAGCGAAAGAGGTAGAGGCCTTGAGGGTCAAGTATCTTGGCAAGAAGGGCTCTATCGTCGCTTTGATGCAAGAGCTTCGCAATGTGGAGCCTTCAGAGCGCGCTGCCTATGGCAAGTGCGTGAATGACATTAAAGAGGCTGCCGCTGCGAAGATTGAAGAGAAGCTACGTCGTTTTCAAGAGGCGGAATTAAATGAGCAGTTAGATCGGGAAAAGGTTGATGTGACCTTGCCCGGTCGACGTGATCGTTTAGGTCGTCGTCATGTGGTTCTGGAGCTGTTGGATGAGGTAGTTGACATCCTCATAGGAATGGGTTTTTCTGTTCAGACGGGACCTGATATAGAGAAAGACTACTACAATTTTGAGGCTTTGAATTTTCCTGCGGATCATCCTAGTCGGGACATGCAGGACACATTTTATATCACTTCGGATATTTTGATGCGTACGCACACTTCGAATGTGCAGGTGCGTGTGATGGAGAATTCGAAGCCGCCGATACGAGCGATTGCTTATGGCAAGTGCTATAGGAAGGAAGATATATCGGCACGTTCGCATGTGTTGTTTCATCAGGTAGAGGGTTTTTACGTCGATGAACATGTCACCTTTGCCGATCTTTTGTCGACATTGAGGGAGTTTTTCTCAAAGTTGTTCAAGAAGGAGGTGGAGATGAGGTATCGTCCGAGTTATTTTCCATTTGTCGAGCCTGGCTTGGAGGTTGACGTGAGCTGTTTCCTTTGTGAGGGAAGTGGTTGCAGCGTTTGCAAGCGGACTGGCTTTTTGGAAGTAGCAGGGGCGGGATTGGTGCATCCTGAGGTGTTGAAGAGTGGTGGAATAGATCCGGAAAAATTTTCTGGCTTTGCATGGGCTTTAGGGATTGAAAGATTAGCGATGTTGCGCTATGGTATACCGGACATTCGATTATTCATGGAGAATAACCGCAGGTTTTTAGAGCAGTTTTAAAAATGTCTACAAAGGAAGCGAAGTTGCGAGCAGCTTTTCATCTTTTGTCGATATGAGTGGAAGAGTGGCTGAGCGGCCGATAGCACCTGTCTTGAAAACAGGCTTACCGAAAGGTAACGGGGGTTCGAATCCCTCCTCTTCCGAAAAGAAAGAGAAGAAGCGTGGCTTCTTCTCTTTTTTTTTGAAGAAAAGCGTAGTCAATCTCACTCATGTTTAAAGGATCACTCAAAGGTGCCGCGCTATCTGGCTCTCATTTGTGAGACATCTTGCATAACCCAATTTTCGTGCCCGTGCCGGTGCCCGACCTATCTACCTATCATTTTGATCAACATAGACACAATACGGATAATCAATTCTCGTCCCTTCGTTTGGTGTTGCTCATCTATTAACTGCAATCTCTGACATACATCCAATAAAACCTTTTTTCATGCGTTGATGCTCCGCCGCTTGGATCACACTCACCATGATTTGAAAAACTGAGTTGAATCTATTAGATGGCAACGCCTTGATCGTGTGATATTTTTTGAGACAAAACTCACACTTGCAAAACAAGCGTTACATTATACTAAAGCTTCAGTGATATGAAAATTGGGTCGGGCACGCAAATTGGGTTATGCAAGATGTCTAATGGTCAGCGAATCGGGATATGAGGATCCGCGCAATTCCCACATCTGCAGTTTTCAACTGAATTGGCTATATATCTTGCAAATGGTATAAACTCACTTCCATGAAACGCTGTTTTGGTGATGAAGACCCCCTTTACGCTCAATACCACGATGAAGAGTGGGGAGTAGCTGTACACAATGACCAAAAACTCTTCGAAATGCTGATTCTGGAAGGTGCCCAAGCTGGCCTCAGCTGGATCACCGTGCTCAAAAGGCGGGAAAACTACCGCAAACTCTTCCACAATTTTGATCCCCAAAAAGTCGCAGCTATGAGCGATGATGAACTCGAAGACATTTTGCAAGATCCCGGCGTCATCAGGAACCGACTTAAAATCTTTTCAGTCCGTACCAACGCCCGCATCTTTATCAAAATCCAAGAAGAATTCGGCTCTTTCGATTCCTACCTCTGGAGCAAAACCCCTGATCCCTTAGTCGGAAAATGGAAAAACAAAGAAGAAGTGCCAACCTCCTCCCTACTGAGCGATGCTATCTCTAAAGATTTGAAAAAGAGAGGTATGAGTTTTGTCGGCTCCACAATCATCTATGCTTACATGCAGGCAGTGGGCGTTGTTAATGATCACTTACTTACATGTCATAAATCTCAAGATTATATCCGCATAGGCTGAAAAAGCTTCAATCATGAGGCTTTCAGCCATCGAAAATGATCAATCCAAATCAAAGAGCGAAAATCGCAAAAATTGGTTGATTCTCTAGGAAGAGCAAAGTAAGCTTGGACTATGTTCAATCAAGCCATCCACCTCCTCAATTTCATAACGATCCTCCTTCTCTTTCTGATTTCCTATATCCTTTATCGCGTTTTCCGCTTCGCTATGGAAAAAATGGCCAAAACTCCGCTCGCCCGCAGAGTGGTGAAAAATCTACACCGCCCCATCTTAGCCCTCTTCATGGAGGCCACAGCTTTAATCGCTCTCTATTTCTTCGAAACTAATGAGAAGTTGACCCACTTTTTCCACTCATTCATTCTAGTCCTCATCGTCCTCACTGTCGGTTTGCTCGTCGCTCTGATTACCCACAACCTCTTCCTCCACGTAATCGAAATCTACAAAAAGGATCCGAAAAGACGCTCCTCTGTAGTCCAAATACAGTTCTGCTACCGACTTGTCCTGATCGCCATCGGTATATTAACACTCGGCGGTCTCCTCCTTCTATTTCCTACTGCTAAACACTTAGGTGTCGGACTTTTGGGATCGGCGGGTGTAGTGGGACTCGTCGTCGGTATGGCTGCCCGTCCTATCTTCCTCAACCTCATGGCAGGCCTCCAAATCGCTATGAATAAAACGATCAATCTCGATGATGGGTTGATGATCAATGGCGAATTTTGCCGTGTAGAATCTATCCACCTCACCTACGTTGTAGTCGTCAGTTGGGATCTAAAGCGCAACGTCATCCCTATTTCGGATTTTATAGATAAGTCATTCCAAAACATGGATCTATTTCATAAAGAAAAGATCGGGACAGTCTTTCTCTACGTTGATTACAAAACACCCGTTGAGACTCTCCGGAAGAAGTTTGAGGAGATAGTAGAAGGCTGTCCATTTTACAATGGACGCCTTAACAAGCTGCAAGTTTATGAGATGACAGAACATACCATGCAGCTTAGACTGCTTATGTCGGCAGATGATGCCCCTACAACACTTGAGCTCAAATGCTATGTCCGAGAAAAGTTAATCGAATTTTTGCAAAAAGAGCACCCTTATGCTCTACCCATGGTTCGCGAATTGCTGCTAAAGGAATAGATATGTCTGGTTATGATGATGAGAGTGTGATCCCGCGCTCAAGATTGAAGTTTTTACTCGGCCAGTTTGAGGATGAACTCAGTACCATCCAGAGAATTTTTGCACAGTCTGTTTCAACAGAATCACAGGAGAGTGCAAGAGATTTTACTGCCCAATTTTGGGCGTTGAGAAGCACCGCCGAAGAGCTCGGTTCAGACTATTCTTTCTTAATTGATAGATTGATTCATGATTATGAGTCTTTTAAAACAACCCCTAATCCTGCAAAACTAGAACAGCTATTTTTAGATGTCAAAAGTCTTCAACTTCTCTTGACTGGATGATCTAGCTCCGCTATTCTTCATTTTTTCTTTTTCTTGGAGGATAGTATGAAAGCCCTTTTGTTTTGTTTAACGATTCTATTTGTAGCTCCTTTGGCTGCTGAAATAGTGGAAGTTAGTAATTTTCATGAGATCAAGAAGTATGTTTCAGATGAAACACTTGTGATCTTAGACATTGATAATACACTGCTCATGCCACAGCAGGAGCTGGGTTCTGACCAATGGTTCCGCTATCGGGTGAATTCATACCGCAAGATGGGAAAAAGTTACCAAGAGGCGCTGGAACTGGCTCTTCCAGAGTGGGAAGCTGTGCAAAATATCACAGCTGTTCAACTCGTAGAGGAAAATATTCCTGAAGTGATCTCATCACTGCAACAGCAAAATATCAAAGTGATCGGTTTGACTACCCGTGGACTTGCGCTTGCGATGAGAACAGTGCAACAATTGGATAGCGTCGGTATTGATCTCTCTATGACAGCTCCTTCAAAAGAAGAAATTCCGCTTCTCAACCCACATGCGATACTCTTTAGAAAGGGGATTCTCTTTACAGCAGGAACGCATAAAGGTAAGGGGTTGCAAAAGTTGCTAGCAAAGGTTGACTGTAAGCCGCGAAATATTGTGTTCATCAATGACAAGAGGGGAAACCTAAGACAGCTTGAAGAGGGAGTCAATGAATTAGAGATCCCCTTCACAGGACTGCGTTATGGCTACTTGGATAATAAAGTACGCGATTTCCGTCCCGACATCGCTGACCTTCAATTTGAGAGCTTTAAAGCGATCATCTCAGATAAAGCGGCAGAGACAATCTTAAATTCAAAAGGGTAGTATGGCTAAACTCTATTTTCGTTATGGTGCCGTAGGCAGTGCGAAGACGCTCAATTTGCTTGCAGTAGCCCATAATTATCGCCAGCAGCGCAAAGCAATTTTGCTTGTGAAACCAGCCATAGATGACCGCTTTGGTAGAAATAATATCCGTTCGCGTGCAGGACTAGAGACAGAGGCTGATATTCTGGTTGATGAGAAGACTAACTTGCTTCTTTTCAAATTTGATAATATCGATTGTCTTCTTGTCGATGAGGTACAGTTTTTACCAGCCAATGTGATCGATCAATTAAGACAGATCACCCTACAAAAGGGGATCCCTGTCATCTGCTATGGTCTTAGAACGGATTTTAAGACCAACCTTTTTGAAGGATCGCGCCGCCTGATGGAGATAGCGGATTCGATTGAAGAGATCAAATCCACCTGCCATTACTGCAATAAAAAAGCTGTGTTTAACTTGAAGCATGTGAATGGAAAGGCAACACGCACCGGACCTAGTATCCAACTTGGCTGTGAGGAGACTTACTTTCCTGTCTGTTGCGGCTGTTACTTTGGTCAAATTGCTGCAGCACAAATGGCGCGAGCAGAAGAACCTGCTCTTATCAGTAGATAATCGACTATAGCTTGCCTTTTGCACGCAAAAAAATTGGGGCCTCCGACCTCCATGTCAGAGCCCCCAACCGTTTCCAACCTTAGGGGGTAGCTGGAACCGTACTACCCGCTCAATATAACAAAAAACTTTTTTATTTTAAGAAAAAATCAAGATATTTGAAAAATTTTTTCTAAGTAGATTGAGATGAGTATACTTAAAAAGGTATCAAAGGAGCGCAGAATGGAGAGCTAGATTATGGTAAAGAGGCTCTGGTTAAAAGATAGCATACCATTTGAAAACTAGAGAAGAGGATTACGCGAAAGCCCCCCGATTGAAAGGTCGTAAGTCGGCACCTTTGACAGATTGTTTCTCGCTCATGTTTTTAAACATCAGCCAGAAAGAATCTTCCAAAAGTGCCGTGCTAGATGGCTCTCATTTGTGAACTTATTTCTCGCAAGTCGTATCAAGCGATGCGGGAAGAGAAATCTAGAAAATGTTTAGTGTTTCCGCAACCTAGCAGCATGTTCATTAATCGCTGCTAACAGAGCAAGATTGTGCTGAACACGCTCTCCCAAAATGAGAAAACTAAGCGTTGACTCTTGGCTAGTCGTATATTTGCCCTCATTTCTGTGCAGCCAGAATGTCATGTTATCATTTGTCATGCGAAGAGCAACTCCAATCACTGGAATCAACTCCAAGGCCGCATAAGCAACATCACATAAAAGAGCTCGCCTCGCATCACCTACCGTTTCTCCATCAAATCCTTTAACTCTTACTCCATTAAACCCTGGAGGGTTGAAACAGGGTGCAGTTCGAATAGCCCTACCCGCTAAATAGACTGCTTTTGGCAAGGCGAAGAGAGGAGCAGTCAATACAACTGCAGTTATTTCACATCCATCTCTAAACACTGAATTACCTGAATTTGTTACTTCTGCTGACATCCGCTACCTTTGATTGATTTGTTTCTTTTTGAAAATTTAATAATAAGTCAAAGAGCGCATTTTCATCCAACTTTTCTGCAAAGAAATCATTAAGGTGTTATGTATATGTCTCATATTTAGTGATTAAAAAGTTTTCTTTTCTTTTTGGTTGATAAATCGCATTCATGGGATAATAGAGGTAGGGACTACTGTCTCAAGGAGAGTGAGTTATGGCCAATCTTAGTATTCTAGAAGCACTCGATAACTTGAATGTTCTCGTGGATGTAGATTCCATGGATCAGATTGAGGTGACAGAAGATGCACAGCTAGTTGCCCACTTTGGAGATAGAGAAGGCGACTACTTTGTCAAAGCGGGTTCTGATGAGATGACACAAGATGCCATTCGTCAGACATTCAAAAGTGTACATGAATACCTTGTGCACTTTTATAATCAAACGCGCAAAAAAGACGGCGATTCTAAAAGCTTAATCGAAGGCATCAACTCAGTCATGGTACTGGTCGGCGAAGCTGCCAATAAGCTGGAAAAGCATGGCTCTATATTTAAGAAGCATATTATTGATGTTCCTGAATACCAAGAACTACAAAATTTCTATAGAAATCGTGTGATCCACGAATTATTCACCGAATTCGCCAAAACTCCCGTTGTCAAACAAGCTGAAGAAGAAGAGGTTCAAGAGATCGCGGGCGTTCATATTTTGAATGACATCGATACAATCAAACGCGACCATCTCTATGAGCTCTTTGCATTGAAGAATGAAGCGGGACATGACTTCTATACCATGCATCTGTCACGCAATTTAAAGCTCGCCTGTGACTTTGGATATTATAAAGAGCACGATGGGGGCGATGACCCTTTTATCCAAATCAAGAGCTGGGAAGACCGTTCTTTGCATCTTCATGCCAAACGTATGCTCAACAAATCGAAAGATCTCCTCGAAGCCTTTTATAAGAGTGCTTATAAATATAGAGAGATGGATATCATTAAGCTTGTACATAGCTCGGTGATGGCATTGATGCTGGCTGCAAACCCGCGCAACCTGCTCCGGCAATTTTCCCAAAAAGGCTGTATTTTCTATTTTGCAGACTTCCAACAATTTTTGAGAGATGCTTTGCATACTCATGAATATGAGAGACTTCTTGTATATACTCCAAGTCAGCCCTTTTTCCAAGATGTGATGAATCTCATCGCTGCTTTAGTGACAAATTTCTTCTTAGAAGGGAGGGTCTGTGATGAAGCGGCAGCTTCTCTTCACAAGATTATAGGGCAGAAAAAGGGACGCATGTCTGAGTGCTTTCATAATGGTTGGATGGCGATTGAGCACAATTTCGAGCAGCATCCCAACGGTCCTGTTTTCAAAGCCTTAGATGCCGTTCGTGATGAGGGAGAAAAGTCTTTTGACCCCCTGATCCAAGGCAACCTGCCCAATTTGGAGTGCTCATTAAGCAACGGCACCGATCTTTTAAGAATGCCCTCTCCTATCCATCAGCATTCTATCCTACGTGCTGAAATCGTAGAGGAGTTCAAAGCCTACTTGCGTTCATCCAAAGAGAGCCACCTCTTGATTAACTTTCAAGACCGCACCTCATGGAAGGAGCATGCGCGTTCGCTGGCGATTGAAGAGCTCAGTCGCAATGCTGAATTCGCAGATCAACTGACTGTAGTCACTCTGGCTAAAGACACCGACTATTATGACCAAATAGGGATCTATGAAAATATTAGCGATGCGAAGGAATTCATAGCGCAGTTTACCCACCATCTTGGAGAAGAGCAAACCGGCTATTACTTCCCTACCAACATCCGTGAAAAGCTCTTCCCCGGTTGGGTATCTAAGTTGATCCATCAAATCCATGCGACCTTTTTCAAGAAGAAATCAGAACTATCTAAACCAGAACGACTGGACTTCATCTCTATTGCTTACATCATGATCGAATTGAAATTGATCGAAGTGATAGAGCCCTCTTTTCTCACCCACTGTTCGAAGGATGGTCTCGATATTGGCGGTACCTCAACAGTCTCTTTATTGGCCTTTCTCCATGAAGACAAGAAATGGAATGAGGCAGAAAAAAACCGCTTCTTTGAGCTGCTCTTTTTGCCTACTATGATGGTGCGGGAAAGAGCGCCCCATCCCGAAAGAATGGAGCGGCTTGAAGCTCTCTTGCGCAGACTAGAAGAGAATGGTCACTATTTGAAAGAGTTTGAGGCTCTTTTCAAACCAGAGACGTTGCATATTTCCGTTCAAGATAGTTAAGGTAGGGTGTCGTACTCAGTTTTTGTCCAGTCACTTTCTTCACCAAATCGGCGGAGGAGAAGGTCCTACCAAAGCGGTGGATCTTCTCCTTTTGCCAATCACGGATGAAGAGCAATTCCCCATGGCTCACACGCTTTTCCCAATCAGGAAAATCTTTCGCAAAAGCTTCGAAGAATTGCGCCGCATAAACCGTTCCCAAGGCGTAGGTTGGAAAATATCCAATCGCTCCCATCGACCAGTGAATATCCTGTAGGCAGCCTTCCTTATCTGTTGGAGGAATGATCCCTAATAGCTTTTCCATGAAACTATTCCATCTTTCGGGAATGTCGGAAACTTCCATCTTGCCTTCGATCAAATCTTTCTCAATCTGGTAGCGGAGGATGACATGCAGGCAGTAAGTCACTTCATCAGCTTCAACCCGGATAAAGGTTGGCTTCACACAGTTGATTGCGGCATAAAAAGTGTCAAAATCTGTCTTCTCTAATTTGTAGCTTTTGTGCAAAAGCGGGAAGAAATGCTGCCAGAAGGGTCGGCTCTGTCCGATGAAGGTCTCCCAAGTACGTGACTGACTCTCATGGATCCCAAGCGAGCACGCCTCCCCAATCGGTGTGCCAAAATAGTCGGGGTTCAGCTGCATCTCATAGAGTCCATGACCTGCCTCATGCATCACAGCGGAAATCGAATCGAAATAGGAGTGTTCGGTGATGCGTGTTGTGATGCGGCTATCTGTCGGGTGCATCGCCGTTGAAAAGGGGTGTGTGGAGATATCGAGTCTCCCATGATCCATCTCATAGCCGATAGCTTTGAGAAGTTTGTTCCCAAAGGCGATCTGTTTGTCGACGGCCACTTTCTGATTCAAACAACGGTTATCTGCGGGGGGAATTTTTTCTAGAAGCTTAGAGAGGGCGCTGCCCAAATCTTTGAAAAGGGGGTCAATCTCTTTCACCTTCATCCCTGGCTCATAGAGATCCATCAAGGCATCGTAGGGAGAATCCTCGTAGCCCAAAAATTCAGCCTTCTCACGAGAAAGAGCCACAACTTTCTTTAGCATCGGAGCAAACTTTTTGAAATTGGCTTCTTTTCTCGCCTCTTGCCAGACTATCATGGATTCTGAAGTCAGCTTGGCGAATGCTTTAACGAAGTCGTTGGGAAGTGCCTTCGCTTTGCGTATGTCCTCTTTCCATTCACGCACCGCCGCCTTCTGCCAAGCCTCCAACTTATTGAGATCGAGTTTCTCAATACCTTCGACGAATTTTGGGTCTGTCTTTTCTTTGTGAATCGTGCTTGCCAGTAGCTCGATTTGATCGGCTCGACTCGCTGCTGCCCCTTTTGGCATGTAAGTCTCCTGATCCCACTCGATCAGTCTTAAAATTGCCTCAAAGTGCGCAATGCGCTTGCCCAGATTCCACATTTTCTCGAATGTTGACATATTCCCTCTTTACTCTTGGCCCTAAACAGCAAAGGAGCTGTCTCGGATTGGTTTTGCCCCAACTCGCTACCTCTTCCAAAGGGATATGGGGCCCAAATATTTCAGCTCGATCTCCCACTTTCACATCGATCCCTGTCACATCGATAGATAAGAAATCCATGTAGATACTACCGACGTAGGCAGCTTTTTGGCCAGCGATATAGACATATCCCTTTCCTGAATAATGCTGATGCAGACCATCATGATAGCCAATACCCAATAATGCGACTTGCATGTCCCGCAAGACCTTCTCTCCATAGTACCCAATCGATTCACCTTTCTTGCATTGACGCAGTGAAACTACTGTGCTCTCTAAAGTTAGATTGGTAAGAAGCGTCAATCCAAGGCGCATCAGATTGCATGAGGGAAGAGCTAATGAAAGCGATTTGCTGCTCTCAATGTGAATAAACCGGGGATGAATTGCCTTCGCAATTGTCTCAAACTGTGCCGCTGCTTCTGTTGATTCAAAGCCAAAATGACTCATCAAACCTTCAACCTCAATCCAGGGACTCTGCTTAATAAAAGGAAGTGCAGCAAAAAGCTCATCTGGTCTGAATCCCTGCCGATTCAGTCCAAGGTCTAAGTTGAGATGAACATTGATCTTCCGCTCTCTCTTTGCGCCCTCATTATGAAGCTTCTGAGCCTCTTCAAGAGAGCTTAGAATCACCGTCAGATCAAAATCAAAAGCCTCTTGTGGAATGGGGCAGGATAGAACTAAGATCGGGGCGCTATAACCCTTTTTGCGCAACTCTATAGCCTCATCTGCATAGGAAACCCCTACGAATGGGGCTCCAAGTTTGTTATAAAGGGAAGCCATTTCAAAGCTGCCGACACCATAACCATTCCCTTTGACCATGGGGACAATCTGCTTCCCATATTCCCGCTCGATTTGACGGAATCTCTGTTCTAGAGCCTGACAGTCAATAATGAGTCTAGAGTTTGGCATAACGCACTCCAAATATAGTCAACGCAAGAAGCGGCAATAGCGCAACCACGATGAAGGGTGAAAAGATATAGCTTTTGCCCAAAATAGCAGTCGCTTGTGTGGCTGCCATGTAGCAAAGAAATCCAGCGAGCGAAAGAGCATAGAGTCTAAAAAGTTTCCGCTCTCTTCCAAATTGGAGAGAGAAGGGAGCTGGAGCGAGAAAGACAAGAAGAGCGAGCAGGGGGGCGGTCAATTTTTGGAAGAAGAGAGCGACAGCCTTCGCCTCGTAATCGCGCAGATTGTAGGATCGCTCTGGTAGCTGGCGCCAAAGCTGTGAAAGAGGTTGCCAGTCGATTGGAAGGGTAGCTTGTGAAAGTGAACGACTCTCAAAGGACATATCGGGGAAGTGCTGCTCTTCCATCCAATTCACGGGGATCAATTCCCCATTTGTGCGTTCTAGATTAGAAACATGATAGCCACACCTTTCAAAAGGAGAGAGCTCTTCCATGTGGAGCACATGATTAAAATCCCGAATCCAAAAGACGTCTTTGAAACGCTGTTTCTCAGCATCGAAAGAGCCATAGAGCAGGCGAGATTGATCCTCAAGAGCAATCCCCATCACCTCATCTTCTTTTCCGGTAGATTTAAAAAAGCTCTCTTCAAAGTATGAGAGATGACGCAGCGCTTTGGGCTGTAAAAATTCGATATTTAAATAGAGAACTCCCATCGAAACAAGTGCTAGACAGAAAAGAGGATAGGTGAGACGGCGCAGCGAGACGCCGGCTGTGCAAAGAGCGATGACCTCACCGCGTATAGTACTGGTTGAAAGCACTTTGATATTCGCTAAAAGTAGGGCTATACAGAGGAAAATCTCTCCTTGCCGACTCAGCTGTGCCAAATAATAGAGAAAAATTGCTCGTAGCGAAATCGCCTCTTGCCAAAAGCTCTTCATGTGTGCAGAAAAATCGATGAGAGTGGCCAAAAAAAAGAGAGCAAAGAAGACAAGTGCAAAGACTTTGAGGCACTCAGAGATGATGTAGCGAGACCAAATCATTCAATCCCTCTCTGTAATCGGAAAAGTGCGAAAAAGACGGCTCCTAAAATCAGCAGATGGGGGAGAGTCAATAGAAGCGTAGAAATCCAGAAAAGATGATCAAGCTCATGAGCAATGAAGAAGGAGAGCAAAGCTAGGCTACTCAAGACAGCTGCGATCACAATGCCCCGCTTGTGAAACTGCCTACTGATCTCCATGCCTAAAACAGCGCCCATCAAAGTGAAGGTAAAGGCCGCAAAACTAACCGAAAAGCGGCGGATGACTTCACTCTGATTCTTGATCAGATTCTTTTTCATCTTGGGGCCACCCATTTTCTGCAAGTAAGCCTTCCGTGCTCTCAAAAGTCCAAAATTCAGATGGTCATTAGCAATCTTCCATCCCTTCGGCCGGAGCAGAAAGGCAAAGTCGGAAGCTTTTGTATGCATGCTTTTTAAATTTTCAATCGCGAGACGGCCTTCATGTTCTGAGAGCAGAGAGATATTCTTTGCCTCAAACTCTCCTGATTTAAGTCCAAGATTCTCAACCATGTATAGAAAAAGATGGTCTTTTGCTCTTCCCGCAATCAGCACCTCTTTGGCCTCTTCACCAAGTCGGACAGGCTCCATGGCGACGTAGGCTCCCTGCAATTTCGCAATCCGTGCATTCTGGAGTAGGATTAGAGGGTTAACGGAGCCAAAATCATGCACCATTTTGCGCGTCTTCAAATGGGCAACGGTTGCGACCTCTGAAGAAATGTAGAAAGTCACGCAAAATAGCACAGTGGCAGCGAATAAGATGGGTGCCAATATGTTGAAAAGGGAATAGCCAGAGGCGCGTAGACTGGTGAGTTCTTGAGATTGACTCATCCCCATGAAAAGCAGGATTGCGGAAAGCAGGGAGGAGAGGGGAATAGCAATGGGAAGCACGTAGGGAATTTGATAGAGGGTAAAAAGAGAAATTTGAGTCCAAGGAGCTCCCAATGTGGCAAAATGGGCAATAGTCTCGAGGCGGCTTACAACCAAAACTGCGATGAAGGTCAAAATAGAAAGAAGTAGCACCTTGAGGTATTGGAACAACAAATACTTCCAAAGTGTGTGGCAGCTGCTAAGCTTTTTATCGGCTGGAGTGAGTATAGACATCACTTCCTTTATATTGTCTTGTAGAGGATAATAGCAAGACCATGATCGATTCAGTGAAAGAAATCTGCAAGGGCAGGGGCCCTCTTCTACTAGCTCTCTCTGGTGGCCCAGACTCAACTGCCCTCTATCATCTGATGAAAGAGGTTGGCCACCCTTTTGAAGTGGTCCACATCGACCACTCTTGGCGTGAAGAAAGCAAAGAGGAAGCAGCCCTGCTGCAAAAGTGGGTAGATGTCCCCTTCCACCTGCGTCATTTGCAAAAACCTCAAAACAATGCTGAAGATGAAGCCCGCCAAGGGAGACTCGGCATTTATAAAGAAATTTTGGAAAAGAGGGGGTTGGAAGCTGTTCTTCTCGGTCACCACGCTGATGATCAGGCTGAGACCGTTCTAAAGCGAGTTTTCGAAGGAGCTAGACTTACCAAACTAGTTGGTTTGGAGAAAGAAAGAGTGATTGATGGGCTTTGCTTGTTGCGCCCTCTTTTGGACTTCCGCAAAAAAGAACTCATCACTTGGCTTCAAGCACGGAACATAAGTTATTTTGTGGAAACACCATCGAATGATTTGCGCAGCAAAATGCGCTTAAAAATCCTTCCCTTTTTAAGTGAAAATTTTGGGAAGGAGATTGTGCCCACACTTTGTCGCTTAGCCCAGGATGCTAAAGAGTTAAGAGAAGAGAAGGAGAGCTTCTGGTTGAAGGAAGTTGTATCGGATTACTTTGATGATCAAGGAGTTTCTCCAACAAGACCCACGCTCAATAGTGTTTCGTGGCATCTTACAAGAGGGAGTCGAAAAAAGGAAATGCGGATCGGTAAGGGAAAGGTCAGCATTGATGCAGGAATTCTCACTTATAACAAAAGAATTGATGAAGAATAGCTATTCGTATATGATGTCCCTCTGTCACTTACGAGAAAATCGAATTTTTTTGTTTAACCAATATTTTAATAAAGTTATAATCAGACCTTAAGGGATAATCTCAATTAGTATTTAAATGGCGAATGAAAATAAAAATAGATCTGATCAGCCAAAGAAGGGTTTTCCAACAACCTTTTTCCTTTTGCTGCTGGCTGTGATTCTTGTAATCATCACAGTTCAAAACTTCATGACCACCAAAAATGCGAAGGTTGCTTTTAGCCACCAGGTGGAGCATTTGGTGAATCTCAATCTGATTGTGCCTGAGGATAGCCGCAAGGTGTCTTTGAATGACAATCTTGTCACTTTTACAGGACGTTTCCGTGAGAGAGAGAGTGAAGAGGGAAAGAGACGGTACAAATTTCTAGAGCTTTTGGAGAAGAATCACACCCTTTCTGCTGAGAAAGAGGATGTGGTGGCTGATCTAGCCCGTTTACAGACTAAAGTTGAAGAATCAGCGATTTGGTTCTTGCAGATTTCAGGTACGCCAATTCCTGCTGGTGGCTATCGTGTGATCGATGGCAATTTTGATCTGCCTGCGGGAGCTAATGGGATTGTTGTACAGAATATTCCAAACCGCGAAATGATTAATTTGCCTCTCTTAGAGCAAAGACTGAAAGAGATTAATCAGCGTGTGTTGAGTGGTCAGACAGTGGACATTGAGTCTTTCGAAATTGAATTAGCAACCCTGGTAGACAATTTCCGCTCTCCTATCTTAGGGGTTGGATCTGAATCGATGAAGCAAGATCTCAAATCTCTTTCGAAAGATTTATTAGATGCGCGAGATGGATCGGTTACTCTTTCAACAAAACTTTCTACCTATGAGCAGACAGTTGCACGTCTTTCAGGGATGGTGGCTACTTTGAATCAGCCAGTGGATGGCATACGTCTTTCTGATCTACGAGCCGTACGTCAGTACAAGGATGGAGTGGCTCAGTATGCTGCAGTCGCTACTTCTTTAGAACAAAATGAGGCTCAATTAGAAAAGGCTCGTAGCCAAGTCGCTTCTGTGATCTGGTACTACAATAACAAAGAGTTGTCTACGAAGGCTCTTGAGCGTCAAGATGTCGAGAATTTCCGTCACTGGTTTTCTGGTGCAAAAGAAGAGTGGGACAACTTTAAGTATAATCATGGTCTACCTTTCAAAGCTCCTGACCAGCCGCGCAATCTGGTGTTAGAGAAGACATTTAAGAGTGAGGAACCAGCTCCTAACTACTTCAGCTACATCTTAACGATCATGCCGATTATTTTGATCGTGCTGCTTCTCTACTTTGTCTTCTCTAGACAGATGAAGGGGATGGGTGGAGGCGCGATGCAGTTTGGCAAGTCGCCTGCGAAGATGTTGGTTCAGGGTCAGAATAAGATTACCTTTAAAGATGTCGCTGGTATTGAAGAGGCGAAAGAGGAGTTAGTAGAGATTGTTGACTTCTTGAAGAATCCATTGAAGTTTACAGCTTTGGGTGGACGCATTCCGAAGGGAGTACTTTTGATTGGCCCTCCTGGAACGGGAAAGACTTTGATAGCAAAGGCAGTTGCTGGTGAAGCGGACCGTCCATTCTTTTCGATTGCGGGTTCGGACTTTGTCGAGATGTTTGTGGGTGTGGGTGCAAGCCGTATCCGTGACATGT
>Ga0214923_10004281_pt1 | contig 17353 bp, 29 predicted proteins | sample LL1510_MetaG_FD_177993 | JGI IMG/M metagenome (GOLD analysis project Ga0214923, IMG submission 177993) | Freshwater microbial communities from Lake Lanier, Atlanta, Georgia, United States - LL-1510 | ecosystem: Environmental > Aquatic > Freshwater > Lake | place: USA: Georgia | collected... | reverse complement strand
ACGATCGCTCGTCTCTCGAAGGGCGAGACAGGCCCGACGTCGGCTTCCGACAAGGGCGTGAACACGCAGGCGGTCGGCTGATCCGCTTGACACGCAGGGCAATCTAGGCGGCGGGTGCGGCGCGCGTCACACCCGCCGCTTCTCTTTTTCAGGAGTGCCCGAATGCTGGTTCAGGTAGGCGATACGAAGGTCGATGTTCGTGCGGAGGCCGTTCTGAGCGGCCCGCGTTTTGGCCCGCTCATCAACGTGTTCGGCTTTATCGAGGCGATGATGCCGTTGCATATCCGCCCGACGCTCGGGCAGGGAGCCTACTGGAGCCAGGTACTCACGCGGATGCTCGAGCAGTTTGAGCCGACCACCGAATACATCATCACGCTCGATATGGATTCCTTCATTTCCAAGGAAAACATCGAGCACCTGTTTGCCCTGGCGATGACGTTCCAGTGTGACGCGCTCGCGCCGCTCCAGACGAAACGCGAAGACGGCAGGCCGATGCTCACGCTCCTCGACCAGCTAGACAACCCGCCAAAGGACGGCAGCACAGAAGTGCCAATCGGGTGGTTCGGCGCCCCGGTGCAACAGGTGGATAGCGCCCATTTTGGGTGCACGATCATCTCGACCAGGGCGCTCCGCCGGATGGCGAAGCCCTGGTTCCACGAGCAGCCAGACCCCCAGGGCTCTTGGGGAGACGGCAGATTGGATTCGGATATTTCGTTTTGGAAGACGTTCAAGGCCAGCGGCAACCGCCTCTACATCACGCCACGCGTCGTGATCGGCCATGGCGAATACGTGATCACGTGGCCGGGGAAGAACCTCGCCGGCCCGGTCTATCAGTACACGACGGAATGGCAAAACACCCGCAAGCCCCCGGAGTCTGCATGGAACGTCCCACAGTGAAGATGATGAAGATACGGATGAGCAGGGCCTACGCGGCCTACAAGAAAGGCGAGGTCGTGGAGTTGCCTGAGCAGCAGGCGGAATCGCTGATCGCGTGGGAGTACGCGACCAGGGCTTCCGACGCCGACCAGCCGCTCCTCGATATGCCAAAGCGAAAGCGTCGAGTTCAGGACGATCCTCGCGTGGAGCGAGCGCAGTCTGAGCCTGACGCGGAGTGGAGAGCGAAATGAGATACCGCAGTCTCAAACGTATCACGGCTCCTGTGGTTGAGCCGGTCACGCTCTCGGAAGCGAAGGCTCACTGCCGCGTAGACATCGAGGCCGATGACGCACTGATTGCTGGATACATCACTGCTGCCCGAGAGCTCTGTGAGGACTACCTCGACCGCTCGCTCGTCACGCAGCAATATGTGATGCGGCTTGATCAGTTTCCTCCTGAGATTGAGATTCCAAGGCCCCCGATGGCCGCAAGCGGTACTGCTACCTCGGTGACAGTCACGTATACGCTGAACGACACCGGGGCCACATCCACGCTTGACCCCAGCAGATACCGCGTAGACCGCGACTCAACGCCGGGGGCGATTCGCAACCTCTACGGAGGAACGTGGCCGAGCAACCGTGATGACCAGAACTCGATCAGCGTCACGTGGTGGGCAGGGTATGGGAACTCCGAAAGCGTTCCGCAGCGCGTGAAAAACGCGATTCTGATGACGGTGCTGGCGCTGTATGAGAATCGTGGGGATGCTCAGTTGCCTCCCGGCGCGAAGGCGCTTCTCGACAGCGTTTCATGGGGGCAATACGCATGAGCATCGACGGTAGGTTTCAGATCGACGTGCTGTTTCACGACGTTGGCGGTGCGAACTCGCTGAAGGTTCTGTCTCTTGAGTCTGGAGACGCCGTAAGTTCTGGCAAGGTCGCGCTGATCACTGGCACTGTCGGGACGTCGAGCGTCACGATCTCCCGTCAGCCTGCTCCGTACACAGCAGCCGACGGCGGCATCGTCACGTTCGCCACCGTTGAACGAGTCGCGCTGCAGGCAGATCCGCACGTCGAACTCACGACATCAACTGCGAAAACATATTTTGCATCTGGCAACCGCGTCGGCGTCTACGAACTGACCGGCAGCGAGCGAACGGCATCGACATTCTCTGTTCGCACGACCACCGGCACCGCGACTTACTCCCTCCTCGTCTACGGGTCATGATCGACGCCGGAAAACTCCGCGAACGCGTGACGTGGCAGGCTCCGACTGAGACGCGGAACGCGCTCGGCGAGAGTGTGTCCTCATGGAGCGACTATGCGACCGTGTGGGCGAGCGTGGAGGGCGTGTCTGCCCGCGAGTTCCTGCTCGCCGGGCAACAGCAGATCGAGATGAGCCACCGCGTACGGTGCCGCTATGTGCCTGGGCTCACGCAGAACATGCGTGGAGTATGGCGTGGGAGAACGCTAGAGATCGTATCGCTCCTCGAGCATGCGAATCGCAGTGAGCACGAGGCGATCTGCCAGGAGACTGCCTAGATGGCTGTCGCCGGGATCAATCTCAACATCAACTTCGAAGGGCTCCGCGAGCTCCAGGCGAATATCAAGGCGTTCTTCCCGCACAAGGAAGCGAGCGAGGTGCTCGGAAACGCGATTGAGAAGGCGATCTATCCGGCCTTCCTGCGGCTGGGTGAAGTGACGCCACGAGGGCCGACGCTTAATCTCCGTCGGGCGGTCGCGATGAAGGTGAAGCGGTATCCGCGTGATGGGGCGGCAGTCGGGCTGATCGGATATCGGCGGGCGGGAGTCGAACAGGCGTCGAGTGCCGCCGGCGGCAGCGTGCGAGCCGGCCCAGATCGTGCATTCCATCAGTGGTGGCTGGAGTTCGGAACGAAGCAGCGAGTGGTCTCAAAGAAAAGCCAAAAGCCGTACAACCGTCGTGGTCACACGCGTCGCCTGGCGAGCGGAGCGACAACTGAAGTCAGCCCGCATGTTGTGCAAAAAGGTCAGAACAAATACATCGCAAGCAGTTTCAACAGACTTGGACCGTTCAAGATGATCCGCGACCTGAACCGAAATCGCGTTCAGACAGACCCCGCCTACCCGCGTGCCTTCTTCAAGGCTAGCTCAGAGCCGATCATCATTCCTCCCGTTCCAGAGGGCGGCGTTGCCGGGCAGCCACCGGTACATACCGCATGGAACGATACACAAGGCAGAGTTGCCGAGTACCTTCAGCGTGAACTTTCCATCCGTCTGTCGGAGGCCTGGGCCGCCCTCCGCTATCGCGACTCCGGTTCGATCACTGGCACCGACACGCTCTAGCCCTGCAAGCCTAGGGGTGCGACGTGCGATGCTACAGAAATGCCCCTGCAAGCACCTGAACAGGCTGTCGCGAACGCTCTGAAACAGGATGCCGCCGTAGCCCTCGTGGTCGGCGACCGGATCTACCCGGTGCTCGCCCCATCGACGGCAGCGATCCCGTTCGTCACGTGGCGGCGGCAGGCCGTACAGCGGCAGCAGACGCTTTCTGGCCCGATGGGAATGCCGACGGTCGTGCTTGCCATCGACTGCTACGCGCTCACGTACGAGGCAGTAAGAGACCTCGCGGACAAAATCCGTCGCGTTCTGGATGGCTGGGGGGAGCAGAAACTAGGAATAGATATACGGCACGTGAGTCTCGACGGCGAGGCTGACGGGTTCGTTCAGTTGGCGGGCGGCGACGCTCCGCCGGTGTACAGCGTCACGCTCACGTTCTCAATCCTCTGGCAGGAGAGTTAGGAAATGGCCGATACCCCGCATGATGGAACAGGAACAGTCCTTCGGCTTGGCGCGACGCAGTACACCGTTACGAACATCGTCATTCAGTACACCGACCCGAACGCCGATGCCGAGAAGATCGACGTTTCCCACCTTGGCCTGACTACCGGGGCGTCGATCCTGACGCAGGACAAGCCGCTCCAGGGATCGACGAAGGACACGGGTAGGACGGTTCAGTTCGACTATCTCGGCAAGGCTCCGATCGCCGACGCCTCGACCGGGACGTGCTCGATCACGATCGGCGGCACGGCGATTCCAGGGTTCTCCTCGCTGCCATTCACCGTGAACGCGTGCACGCTGACGCTTGCAACGAACGACGCTATCAAGGGTCAGGCCACGCTTCGGGTTGCACGCGTCTAGCGCCGTGACGGAGGCCCGTCATGGCAAACCCGTGCACAGGCGTCACCGTCACCTGGGGCGGCTCGTCCCTTCAGGAAGTTGTCGATGTCAAGATCGTCGCCGGCGGCTCGCTGCCGATCGGTCGTGACAGCACGTTCGCGCTTGACGCAGGCACTATAGAGATTGCGTGCCTTCACACGGCGAACGTCTCGCTGGCCGAACGTGGATTAAAGAAGACGCTCCAGTTCACTGGCGGCGGTCTTGAGTGCTCCACGAAGGCTGTCTTTCAGACGCTCAACGTGGCGGGCAAGGTTAACGACGTCGCTCGGTATAGCGCCGTCTATCGCATCGTCATGGAGTAGTTATCAATGGCACTTTCGGCTGAGCAGATTCTTGCGGCGGATGATCTTGGGCTCCTTGAGGTGAAGGTGAAGGAGTGGGGCGGAAGCGTGTTTGTCCGCGTGATGAGCGTTGCGGAGCGCGACGCCTACGAGCGCATGTGGATCGGCAAGAAAGAGACAGGCATCGAGAATTTCCGCACCGAGTATCTGCAGCGTGTTCTGTGCGACGAGAGCGGCAAGCTGCTCTTCACTCGCGATCAGATCGAGCAGCTCGGCAAGAAGTCCGCTGCGGTCATGAGCAGGCTCTTCGAGAGGGCAATGAAGCACAACGCAATGTCGGAGGCGGATGTCGAAGAACTGGGAAAAGGTTGAACGTCTCGCCACTGCGAAGGTTTGTCTTCCGGTTGGCGGGGCACCTAGGGATGACAGTGCGAGAACTATCCGAACGGATGGACTCGCGCGAGCTCTCTGAGTGGATGGCGTTCACGCGGTACTACGAAGCACTGCCCGACTCATGGGCGGAAACGGGGTTGATGGTCTCTGCCATGCTCGCCCCGTATTCGCCCAAGGGGAAGGCACCGAAAGCAAGCGATTTCATTCCGTTGGAAAAACCACCACAGCATGAGTCGCAGGCGGCTGAAGTGATTCGAGAACTTGCAAGGCAACTCGGGCTGTTAGGGCAATAGCAATGGCGACGATTCTCGGGCTCGCGATGAAGATTTCTGCGGACGCCACGGGCGTTCAGAAATCCCTTACGCCCGTAGAGCGTGCGCTGCAAAAACTAGACGAGCAGGCCAAGACTGTCACTACTGCTTTTGATCGGTTCGCTGGTTCAAGCTCAGCCGCCGCCGCTGCGCAAGCAAAGGCCGCAGCAGATTTGGAGCGTCTTACTCAACAACTCCAAACAGGTGCGATTACTGCTCCTGAGTTTGCGGCTAGGTTTGAGGAACTTGGCAACGCTGTCGATGCTGAAGTAGCAGCGTTTGAGCGTGCTGCACGCACCATCGAAGCGAACAGGACGCCGTTGGAGCGATATGACGCTGAGGTCAAGGTGTTGTCGCAAGACCTTGAGGCGGGCAGGATCGATCAAGAGACGTTTGATCGGGCAGTTTCCAAAGCCACAGCCACATTCACGAAAGCCGAATTGGCTGCGCAAGGGTATGGCAACGCAATTGAGGTGGCCGGCAAGGGAAATCTGCAGTTCAACGAACTATCCGGAATCCTCTCCGCCCTTCCCGGCCCGCTCGGAAACGTGGCCGGAAGGATTTCTGGCATCTCATCCGCTAGTGAAGGGCTTGCAAGGGTGTTCTCTGGAGGCCTCTCGGCAGGTATTTCAAGCGTCGGCACGAGCATTGCCGGCCTGGTGAATCCGTTCACCGTTGGTATTGCTGCGATTGCGGGCTTTGGAACTGCCGCGAGTGCTGTTGTCGGTGGTCTCGGGCAACTCACTGGCAAGGTGGAAGAACTCGGCTTCGCGGCCCGGCAGGCTGGCGTCGATTTCGGCACGATTCAGATTCTTGAAGAGGCGGCGACCCGTGCGAACGTGCCTGTCGAGGCGTTGGCTACAGGCATCCAGAAGTTCAGTGCCAGACTCGCCGACGCGACCAAGGGAAGCGGTGATACGTTCACTGCCTTGGAGCAGTTGGGTTTCACGCTTCAAGACATTCAGGCCGCACAGAACGACCCGACAGCGTTTGCTGGCCGAGTTGCAAAGGCGCTTGATCAGATCCCAGAGCCAGCCAAGCGGGCACAGTTGCAGATCGACATTCTCGGCAAGGGCGGCGAGGCCCTGGTGCGTGCGTTCGGTGAGATTGATGGATCTGCTCAAGCTGTTCGTCGTTTCGGCGGCGCGATTTCGGAACTCGACGCCAACCGTCTACTCGAGCTCGACGGCGCATTTGAAAATGTGCAGCGGTCGATTCTTGGGCTTGGCCGCGAGCTGCTCACTCCGTTCATCGGCATCACGCAATCAATCGCCGACGGCCTGGCCCCGGCGATCGCCACGTTCGGCCGGAACATCGGAGCGGTTCTCGATACGTTCTCTCCGCTGACGAGCGCAATCGGTCTTCTTGTAAATGGGTTTCTGCAAATTGCTTCGACGATTGGCAACGTGATCGGAACTGCGTTTGAGCCATTCGCCACGGCTGGGCGCACTGTTGCTGGAGTATTTGATTCACTCAGTAAGGCCACGACGGCGCTTTTCGGCCGCATCAATGATGTTGTTCTGGGGTTTCGTGAGTTCTTTCAGTTTGAAGGAGTCGCTGCCGCGTTCCGCGACACGTTCGCGCAGATCGGCGACGTGATCAGCCGCGTCTCGACGATCGTCACGACTGCGTTTTCCAAGATTGGAGAAGTGCTCGGAAACACGCTCGGGGAAGCGATTTCGTATGTTTCCGACACAGTTTCGGCATTCACTGAGTTTGTCGGATTGTCTGGAGCACTTGAAAACATCGGAGGGCTGATCAGCAGAGTGTTCGGGTCTGTCTCTTCTGTGTTCAGCACGATTGCCAGTGCGATCGGAGGGACTGTCGGCCGACTGCTGACAATGGCCGAAAACTTCCTAGGGATTGAACGGTCTACGGAGGGTGCGGCAAAGGGCGTCGATCAGATCACTCAAAGCACGCAGCAACTCACCGAAGAGCAGAAGAAGGGGTACGAAGAAGTTCAGAAGGCTGTCGCCGGAAGTGGCAAGGCTCTTGACGATGCGATCATGAAAGCCGGCGAGTTTGGGCAGGCCGGCTTCAACGCTGCCCTAGAGTTCCAGAACGCGCTCGCAGACCTGAAAGAGCAGGCTGACAACAACGAACTGAACGCTGAGCAGTACAGCCGCGGCGTGGCTTTGGCGACGGCCGAGTTCGACAAGCAAGTCGAATCGCTGAAGCAAGTGCAAGAAGAGACGCGCAAGGCGGCCGAAGAGGCGCAGCGTCGCGTCGATGCCGATCGGCAAGTGTCCGACGCACTCCTCGAGCAAGCCCGCATCGCTCGCGAGTTTGGCGGAGACAACGCTCGGGCAAAGGCGGCCGAAGACGCTCTCGCCGTGGAGCGAGAGATTGCCCGCGTGCGGCAAGAAGTCTCTGCGGCACGCGACAATGGAGACGAGCAAGCCGTCATGAACGGCGAGACTCGAATCGCACAACTGGAGAAAATCCGCGGTGAGCAGCAGGCGATTGCCGACGGATCTGCCAAGGCCGCAGCCGACGAAGCCCAGCGGCTCGCAGATCAAGAAGAGCGTGTCAATAAGCTCCTGAACGCTGGACGCGAGCAGACGCAGTTGGAGCAGCAGATCGCCGACGTTCAGCAAGTGCAGGCTCGCACTGCACAGGAGCTCGCAGCCGCACGGCTTGCTAACAATGAACAAGCGGCAAACGCCGCAGCCGCAAAGCTCGCTCAGCTTGATCAGTTGCAGGCCAGTCTTTCAGACCAGCAGCAGGCTACAGCGCAGGGCTTCGGAGAAGGGTTCGCAAAGGCATTCGAGCAGATCGACCAGACGATACAGCAATCCGCCACAAAGGCCGCAGAGTTTGGCGATGCTGGCTTCAGGGCATACCAACGCCTGCAGGAAGGCGTATCCGTTCTGCAGCAGCAGGCACGCGATGGCATCCTCAACAAAGAGGCTCTCGGTCAAGAGGTTGCCAAACTTCAAGCGTTGTTCCAGCAGCAACTCCAAGGCGCGGCGAACGTCAACAACCTTCTTTTCCAGCAGTTGTCTGGACAGGATCAGCAACGGGCAATTTTTGCCCAGCAAGAGGAAGAAAGGCGCATTCAGGCGACGAAGAACATCGCCGCGATCGAAGAGGAAATCGCAGCCACGAAAGAAGCTGTCGAGAAAGCCCGCGAAGACGGTGACCTCAAAGCAGCAAAAGCTGCGGTGCAGCGTCTTCAGCAGTTGGGCCAGATCCTCAACGGCGAGAAGCAAATCGCCGCTGGCCGCCAGCAACAGCAGCAAGGCTTTACCCAGGATCAGGTGGCCCAGCGGGAGCAGTTCGCGAAGGCCCAGGACGAGCAATACAAGCAGGCGCTGCAGCAGCAGCAGCAACTCCTGGCCGCGCGTGCCCAGGCTGAACAGGCCGAGTACGAACGCCAGGCTGCCCGCATCACAGAACTCAACACGCTCGGCTCCCGCACTGTGCAGACCGCAGACATCCGCACGCAGGAGGGACAGAACCTTGTGCTCGGGCTTGCCGCAAACGCCCAAGACCCGGCGCTGATCGAGGCGAGGCTTCAGACGAAGCAGTTGCAACTCATCTCGCAGGGAATCTTGCAGGCTGCGGCCAACTACTTCAACTCGCCTGTCGCCATCGTCGGCGGCGCGGTCCTCGGGTGATCTATGCCAGGAACGATCGTCAGCACCAAAGAACTCGCCCGCACGTTTGAGAGCGAGGTCAAAAAAGGCGGCGTCGCCAAGCGCCGCTGGGTGTGCATGCTGTCGGACGACACGCTCACAGGAGGCGGCCCGCCTGGTATCACGACAATACTAAACGCAACTGCAGGCGGAACTTGGGGTGCTGCTCATCCAGTTCACACCGCACTCGGGTTGCGAAAGCTCGCAGTGAACGAGCGGTTTGAAGACAACCCATATGCGATCGAGGTTGTCGGAGAGTACGGAATGCTGACAGCAAACGACGTGCTGTCTCCAATTTACCGTGCATCCGTCTGGTCGTTTGAGTCGAAGCCCGGGCAGGTTCCCGCACTTTTTTACTACGACGGATCGACGCAGTATCCGCTCACCAACAGCGCCTACGATTATTTTCCCGGCCTCACAACCGACGAAAGCCTTGTGCAGATCAAGGTGCAACAAAACTTTGCGTCCGTTCCATACTCATGGCTGTCGCTGCAAAACTACGTGAACAACGCCACATACCTGGGCTGCCCTATGGACACTGTCAAGGTTGTCGGTGTAGACGTGCAATACGCCGCCGAGGACTTCAACAACACGCTTGTGCAGTTCTACGCTGCTACTGCAACGCTGGCGTATCGCCAGAGTTCGCACAATCTGCTGCTGCCTGACGTTGGATATAACTTCATCAGTGGCGGTGAAAAGCGTCGCGCGATGGTGTTTGATTTCCAGAACGCCGAGTGGGTCGCAAGCCCGAATCCCGTGGGGCTTGATGGATCAGGCGGCCAGACGCTTGGCGCTCCTGCGATCCTGACTCGCCGGGTCAATCCTCGAGGCAATTTTACAGCCACGTTTGGTACGCCATGACAAGTCCACTCGATCCGACGCAGTTCACGCGCGAGAGCGCAGAGCGGATCGCCAATGTGGTGCGTGCGGCCGAGCTCGCGTCGCCGGCTGCGAGACCGCTCAATTTTGAGCGTGTGGATGTTGCGCAGAAGGCCAAGCTCTTCCGCGTCTGCACCTTCACCGGCGCGTGGTCGATCGGCGGTACAAAGACCGTCACGCTGAAGAATCGGACGAACACGCCGAATACACTCACGGCCATTAATCTGTTTCTTCCGGTCCCAGCGCCGAGCGCGGCCACTGACTGCGCAATCGCCAAAGATGGCACGGCTTGGTATCTGATCGACGTGCCACTTGAGACGGCGACGGCGGTTTTTGTTGGCGCGACGCAATCCACGGCCGTCATGCGAGACGTGACGCTGTCGGCTTCGCTCAATACATCGGCTTGCACGATCACGATTGGAAAGACGCTGGTGACGACTTCGGTGACGATTGCGTCTTCCACGTTCACGTCAACTTTTATCCGTTTTAAGGTGTAGCAGTGCCGTGTTGTTGTTCATCCGCACCTTGTCCAGGATGCAATCCAGCTTTTAATTCGATCACACTAACATTGAAAAACTTTGATTTAATTGAGCCTGATCAAAGTTGCATCGGAAGTTATGATCAGTTTGGGCGTGAGGTAACTGCGCCAGGAGACTCCAAAACAAATTGCATTTCGCGGCAAAAAGCGCTGCTGTCTACTCCGATACAACTTCAATATACAGATAGTTTTTTGTTGTGGCGGCCAAGTGCCGGCAGTCCAGTCTCCTATGGGTCTGGGTACTGCTTTTGGTCAGGAGCTAATTTTTTTACCAATCTTGGAACTCTTCCTGACGGAAGCAACGGATGTTGTCAAGGAATACCAGGTGCAACAAATTTCCGGTTAGAGGGATGCGGATTGTATGTTGTTGTCCGGCTTACGTGCAGTGGCACGTTTGGGCTAATAAATATGTTTGCTTTGCGCCCGGAGAACTATCCGTCTGGAACAGGGGGATTAGTGTGGGCATACGTCGATTATAATGTTTCAAGTGCCTCGTTCCTGCTTTCACGATGGACAAGCTATTGCCTCACATCCAGTTCATATACTGCTGCAAAAAGAGCACGAATAGAAAACAGCACTACTGCCTCACAGCTCACTGTAGCCGCAGACATTGAATTTGCGCCGGCAGGTTAATGGATGGACCTTGTTTGCGAAATTGATGTCGATTCGTTGACGTGCATACGGTGTGGGCGACGTTGTTATACCGCAAACGTATATCGGATGTGCAGCGTGCCAAAGGTAAATGCGCGTGGTGCATCAGAGCGGAAAAACATTTCCTCTAGCGTTGCCGATTACGCTTCTTTTGGCCCCGGCACACAACTCAAATCGCTCCTTGCCGGCTGGCCGTTCCACATCGTCTCGTCGCCCGACTGTAAGTGCAACCAGCGTGCCCGCTACATGGACGCCAAGGGCTGCGATTGGTGCGAGAGCGATGAGGGCATGGCCGAAATCATGGGCTTTCTGCGCGAGGCTGCCGAGGAGCGCGGCCTGCCGTTCCTTGACGCCGCCGCTAGGTTGCTCGTGAGACGGGCAATCCACAACGCCCGCAAAGCGGAGGCCCGTCGTGCCAAAGAAGCCGAGCAAGCCGCAGGCGAAGGCAAAGCGTCCTAATCTTGCCGAGCTTGATTACGACGACGAAGAGCCGACCGGGCTCGGCATCCTCGACGACGACGGCAACATGGTTCTGCGGCGCAATGCCGCCAAGCCTACGAAGGGAGTCGGCCGTGCCAAAAGCAGCAAAGGCGAGCCTGCTTGATGACGTGCTCGCCAAAGTGAAGATCCGAAGGCCGGGCTTTACTCCATGGAACGAACGTCTCTCTGATGATCTCCAGGCGGAGCTTGCCGCGATCCGCGAGCGCTTCCAGGCTGGCGACATTGCCACGCAAAAACGAGCCCTTGCAACGGCGATCGCAGAGGTTGTCGCGGAGCGCGGCTACACAAAACCAGGCGAGCAGGCTGTGATCTCATGGCTAAATCGAAAAGCGTAGCGGCTGACGTGGCCGGCCGGCTGGACGCTGCATCGCAGTTGGCGAACGACGCTGAGCTCGCGCGCCTGCGGGCGGAACTGGCCTCATACCGAAATCGATATAAAGCAGCCCTGGAGCAGATCGACCGCGAGCGAGAGCGTGCAGACTCGCTCGTGAGCCTGCAAGGCATTACGGCATCGAAGACCTTGACCAAAACTGTCAAGGCGTCGCGCAAGCGGCACGCGGCTACGGCGATCCTCATGCTCTCGGACGTTCACGCCGAAGAGCGCGTGCTACCAGAGACGGTCAACGGCGAAAACGACTACTCGCTCGACGTATGTCAACTCCGCATGGAGGAGCTCGAGCAGCGGTTCCTCGACTGCCTAGAGCACGAACGCAACCAGGCCGACATCCGCCGCGTGTTGATCTGGCTGGGCGGTGACTTCATCACCGGGCACATCCATCCCGACTGTGCGGAGGTTGCACAGCTCTCTCCGATGAACGCCACGCGGTGGATCGCGGAACGCCTGCGGCGAATGATCGACGCGATCGCCGCACATGCCGGCGAGGTGATCGTCTGCACCAACGCGGGCAACCATGGGAGGAGCACAGAAAAGAATCGGATCGCCACTGAGCTCGATCATTCGTGGGAGCAGCTCATGTATTTCACGCTCGCCCGCGAAGAGAAAAGCAAGAACGTCTCATGGCAGATCGCGGAGGGGCATCTTGGCTACGTGGATCTCGACGGGTTTCTCGTCCGCACGACCCACGGTCACAGCATTCGGTTCGCTGGTGGCGTCTACGGTCTCGCGCTGCCAGCTAGTAAAGCGATCGCACGGTGGGATGCCGGTAGGAAAGCCGACTTGACCATCTTCGGGCACTATCATTCGTGGGGCTGGCTACGTGGATCGCGGTACATCGCGAATGGCAGCGTCATTGGACACTCGCCTTACGCTGAACGCGTCGCTTCTCCTGAACGTCCATGCCAGGGCATGGCAATCGTCGATCACGGCAGGCAGGAAGTGACGCGAGCGTATCCGTTGTTTTGTGATCGAGACTTGAGAAAGGGAACCAAATGACCACTTCGGTTGCATCGACATTTCAGGAAGCCAACGCTGCACTCCGCCGGGCCGTTGGCACGAGGATCGCCGCCACTGCCGCCGGGCTGCCGAGTGAGAAATGGTATGACCCGCAAGACGATGACTCTCCGCAGCGGCTTGCCGGTGATTCGCTCTTGCGTGAGGCGAGCGTGCATCCAACCTCGCAGCGGTTCTACGAACTGTGCGATGCCGTGAAGGCAATGCACGCAAGCAAGAGTCGTGATTACGGCTGCCCGAGCGGAACAGACCCACTGGCGAACATCCGCAACGGCGCGAAGTTTGTCGGCATCCCCGCATGGCGTGGCGCGATGGTGCGACTCAGCGACAAGGTGACACGACTGGCTACGTTTAACGCGACTGGGTCGCTCACGCACGAAGGCGTCGAGGACACGCTACTCGATCTGGCGAGCTACGCTCTGCTTTCTCTGCTGCTGTATCAGGAGGAGAACAATGCGTGACGCGATCGCCTGGACGCTGACGATCTTGGCGGCGCTGATTGCCATTCCCGCTCAGTGCCTCATGTTTGCAGCGGAGTGGGTAGGGGACAAAGCCGATGAATGGATCGCTGACTGAACCGCGCGTGCCCTACTCCGAAGGCGAGGCCCAGGAGGCATGGCTCTTCGTCGGCCGCCACGGTCCGTCGAACGCGTGGACCGCGACCAACGGCACTGCCGCCCGCATGATCGGACGGCTCCTCGAGGAGCGTGAGCGGCTGCTCGCGATCATCGCGGCGCGCGAGAACATAGCGAGGCCGGCGGAACAGTGAGCCGGGCGGCGGGGTGCGGCGGCGCGTGGTCCCCTTTCGCCCGCGCCGCCCCCCGTCAGCCGGTCAGTCGCCCTTGTTCCAGCCCAGCCAGAATCCGTCTTTCCATTCGTATGGGTTGAAGGCCGACCCGCCTTCTTCAAGTGCTTTCCGCGACCGTCGCGCGAGTGCGTCTACCTCGTCGGTCGTCGGCTTCTTCGCTCCGTCGCGGGCCATCGTGTGACCGAGCACGAACCCGTGCATGAAGCACTTCGATTGCGTCGCTTCGGCCGCCGGTTTTTCTGAGGCCGTCGCGGCACGCTTGGCGTTTCGCTCTTCCGCACGACGCTTCGCGCCTTCGGGATCTACGATCTGGATCACAACACCAAGAGCAAGCAGCCCAGCAAATGCAATCGCGGACCACTTGGCTATCCGAATCAGCGTCTTCTTCATCTGCAAACCCTCCTTCGGGGGAATCAAACCTAGTGGCGGCAGGGTGCCGCCGGGAAGTGAACGGGTGTGAGTCATGCGGCCGGCTCGTCTTGGGCGGCCGACCACCCGGCGAGCAGGCCGGATCGGTAGTGCGGCGAGAGGTCGGGCGGCACGCCGTCAGATGCCGCCATCTCCTGCTGTTCGCCCCGGGCAGGGCAGGGCAGGCCAGCCCCTCCTATCGCCCTGCCGCGGGCGTGCCCGGCCCGCATGGCGGCTTCCCGGGCCTGGGCTGACGGATCATCCTGCTCGCCGGCTTCGCGGTCGGACAGTTTGATCTTCGGCAGCATCTCGACGAACGTCCGCGTGGGCTTGGCGATCGTCGGATCGACATAGTGAGCCTGGGTGGTGGACGGGGAAGCGTGCCCGAGGGCAGCCGCGGCCTCTCCGAGCCCGCCGGCCGCGGCCAGATAGGAGGCTGCAGACCGCCGAAAACCGTGGTATCCGCGTGCCGTGACCCCTGCCCGCTTGCACAGCGATCGGAGGTGATACCAGAGGTGGTTGTGCACGCGGTCCCACTCCCAGACCTTCGCCCGGTCTGGCGACCCGCGCCGCAACTGACGCAGCCAAGAGGCCGTCTCTGACGAGATGGGCCGCAGGAGGTCGCGGTACCCGCCCTTGCGGTTCTCTGCCCGTAGGAGGATCACACGTTCGTCGAGATCCACGTCCCGCCATTCGACCTCGAGGAGTGCCCCCACGCGTTCAGCCGTCTCAAAAGCGGCCCGAATGAGGCTCGCATGCCAGATGTTCGCCGGCTTGCCCGCTACGCAGCCTGGGTAGGCAAGGGCGGCCCGGATGATCGCCGACACCTCGTCGCTCTTGTACGCCTTGGGGACGCGTTTCGGAGCCCGCATAGGCGGCAGGACTGCCGCTGGGGCCACCTCAACGCGGCGGAGGCGGAAAAGGTGATTCCAGATCGCGACGATGTGCGTGCGATCTTTCACGACCGTCGCCACCGACACCTTCGATTTCCTAGCGGACAGAAACCGCTGCACCGCAATACCCGTCAAATCCGATATGAGCGGGTCGTACCCGAGATGATCGCGGAACTTTTCGATGGATAGCCGAAACTGTAGGTGGGCCTTCGGCTTCAGACCGCGGAGCGGTGCGTAGTCGTCGTTCAGGATGTCGATCAGCCGATCCATGATTGCCTCCGTTGGTGGTGGCATCATGCCATACTGTACAAGTGTGAGTCCCCTTCGTCTCCATTCTGAATCCGTTCAGTAGTCATCCTACGTCGAGCGGTATTCGGCTGGCAAGAAATCGTGTTTCGTGCGAGCCGCAGCGGTTTGACTGTTGCGGTTTCGCAATTACGATTGGGGCATGATCGCGATGGCAGTGCAAGACGATTGGTTGTCGGTGGCGAAGGCCGCGAAACTCGCCGGCTGCAGCGAGCAGTACATCCGCCGCGACTTGCTCGAGCACCTTCCACGCGACGAGAAGAACCAGCCGACATCGGATCGCACGCAGGGCGGGCGACTCGAAGGCTGGCTCGTCAACGGCCGCGCGTGGATGGTGAGTCGGGCATCGGCCGAAGCTCTCCGCGAGACGCTCTCGACCAGGGCGGCTATTCACGCCCCCGCCAGGGCCGCCAAGAAGGCCGGAGAGGCAGTCCAGAAGCGGGCCAAGCGGCCTTTCGCCAAGCGGCCTTTCGCCAAGCGGAAGAAAAGCCGCTAATTCTTGGGAGAAAAGCCTGTTTCCGAAAAATCTTTCAAGTCTACTTGACTGTAGTTGCGATACTGCTACTATGTGGGTGTGCGAGCGATTGAGACTCGCAGCCGCAAGCAAGGGAGACGAAACGATGAACGCCGCATTCACCATCACCGAGCCCCGCGAGATCATCAAGGCTCTGCTCAAGACGTTTGAGGATGCCCGCGGTTGGAAGTATCCGATCGCTGCCCAGCGGTTCACGCAGGAGCACCTCGCCCTCGAGGTCGCCGCCGCGATGGATTTCTACTACGGCGGTCACGAGATGACTTCGCACGTGAACGATGCCGGCGAGACCGTGTATGCGGTGAGCAGCCGCGGCTACTACCACTACATCGGAGCCTGACCGACCTCTTGCCCGCCGGCAATCGGGCCGGCGGGCAACACCACCACGAACACGAGGAGACGGACGATGACCAAAAACACGCAGAGGTATCGCAACCATGACATTGTCAGGCTGCCACGCAGCATGACGCACTTAGACGGCCGTCCCTATGTCGTGCGGACATGGGACGGACGCAAACTGTCGAAGCACACGTGCCTCAGGGATGCCAAGGCAGAAATCGACCGCATCATGAAGGGCAGTGATCGCACGGACGGCAGCGAGTACGGATTTCCGTTCTGACCGCACACGGTGGGGCCACCCGGCCAGCCGACCAGCCGCGAAACGGGTGGCATTTCACACACAGGAGACGAGACGATGACCCTCGACAAAGACATGCTGGCACTGCTCGAGCACGGCGCGGCCGTCGTGCGGGTAGCGAAAGGACAGAAATGTCCTATCGGCATGGCATGGAACACGCTCGCCACCACGATCGCCGACGTGATCGCCGGATGGCTGCACGAGGGCTACAACGTCGGGTTGCTGTGCGGCTCGTCGAACATCATCGATGTGGAGTTCGACGATGAGGCGGGCCGCGACCACCTCGCCCGCCTGGGGCTCCTCGACATTGAGACGCCTACCTGGGCCAGCGGTCGCGGCGAGCACCGGCTTTTCCGCCTAGAAGGCCCGCTGCCTCCGTGTGGATGGCGAAAAATTGGTGGGGCGGAGATCCGCATCGGCGGAAAGCCCGCTCAGAGTGTGCTGCCGCCTAGCACACATCCCACCGGGCGACCGTACACGTGGCTTGTGAGCCCACAACAGATCTCCCCGGCAACCATCACCCTGCCCGCACTGGGCCTTGCCTGAAAGGACGCCACCGATGAAACACGCATGGAACCGCCTGCTCGAGACGCTGCTCTGGATTCGCTTCGGGCAGGAGCTCGGGACCGATTCTGACCTCGCGCAGAACATCGCGGCCGGGATTGATTCTGCCGTACACCTCGTGGCTCGTTTTCTTGGTTGACAGAAGTTGCGGTACTGCTACCTTATGTTGCGTTGCTGCTACCGCCGCGAACGAAAACGCCTGATTTTCAAGCACCCGAACTTTTTTTCCGGAACTGCTTGACTCCCCCCGCACCGTGGATACATTACCGCCCCTCAACGCCTGAACCTTTGTTCCCCTCCCTATCGAAAGGAGTCGATTCGATGATCGCCGATCCCCACCACAACGAATACCTCGCCGCCGCTGGGGCGATGCAGGATTTCTACGGGCGTCCCCTCACGCCCCCGACCACGACGATGCGTGACGGAACGCTCGTGGACACCCACGCGGTTGGCGACTACGTGGAGTTCGTGGACGAACTGGGCCAGCCGCGACGCGGCTACGTGATCGAGG
>Ga0214923_10004280_pt1 | contig 17356 bp, 18 predicted proteins | sample LL1510_MetaG_FD_177993 | JGI IMG/M metagenome (GOLD analysis project Ga0214923, IMG submission 177993) | Freshwater microbial communities from Lake Lanier, Atlanta, Georgia, United States - LL-1510 | ecosystem: Environmental > Aquatic > Freshwater > Lake | place: USA: Georgia | collected... | reverse complement strand
CAAGTTCTTATGGACGACTGGGAGATGGAACTACTATTTCCAAATCATCTCCAGTTCAAATAGGTTCTGATAGTTGGACGGCTGTATCAGCTGGAAGATACCATACAGCAGCTATAAGATCTGGTGGCACTTTGTTTACTTGGGGACAAAATGGTGGACGACTGGGAGATGGAACTACTGTAGACAAATCATCTCCAGTTCAAATAGGTTCTGATAGTTGGACTGCTGTTTCTGCTGGAGGTAGTCATACAGCAGCTATAAGATCTGGTGGCACTTTGTTTACTTGGGGATCAAACACATTAGGACAACTAGGAGATGGAACTACTATTTCCAAATCATCTCCAGTTCAAATAGGTTCTGATAGTTGGACTGCTGTTTCTGCTGGAACTAATCTTACAGCAGCTATAAGATCAGATGGGTATTTGTTTACATGGGGAGAAAATTATTTTGGACAGCTAGGAGATGGATCTAATAACAGATCATCTCCAGTTCAAATTGGTTCTGATAGTTGGACTGCAGTTTTTACAGGTATTTTTCATACAGCAGCGATTACATTAAATAATAATTTGTTTGTATGGGGAAATGGTTCTTCAGGACAAATAGGAGACGGAACTGTTATTTCCAAAGGATCTCCTTATCCTTTAAATAATGTAGTGAGCTCTCCAGTTCAAATAGGTTCTAGTAGTTGGACTGCAGTTGCTGCTGGAGCTACCCATACAGCAGCTATAAGATCTGGGGGAACATTATTTACATTTGGATCAAGTGGTTCTGGACAATTAGGAGATGGCACTACTGTAAACAAATCAGTTCCAGTTCAAATAGGTTCTAGTAGTTGGACTGCAGTTACTGCTGGTAAAGACCATACAGCAGCTATAAGATCAGACGGGTATTTGTTTACTTGGGGATTAAATTCTTCAAGTCAACTAGGAGATGGCACTACTGTAAACAAATCATCTCCAGTTCAAATAGGTTCTAGTAGTTGGACTGCTGTTTCTGCTGGAGTTACTCATTCAGTAGCTATATTATCAAATAGTAAGTTGTTTGCATGGGGAGGTAATAGTAATGGACAACTTGGTAGGCCTATCTCTTCATTAGCACCTTATCAAATAGATAATACATCCAGTTGGACTGCTGTTTCTGCTGGAAAATTACATACTGCAGCTATAAGATCTGGTGGTACTTTGTTTACATGGGGGTCAGCTAGTGCTTTTAATGCTGGCCAATTGGGTGATGGCACTATTGTAGACAAATCATCTCCAGTTCAAATAGGTTCTAGTAGTTGGACTGCAGTTTCTGCTGGAAGATACCATACAACAGCTATTAGGTCAGGAGGTACTTTGTTTGCATGGGGATTCAATAGTATGGGAGCTCTTGGAGATGGAACTTCTATAACTAGATCATCTCCAGTGATTGTAGGTCCCACCAATTATGGAGTATTATCTCCTATACAGATAGGTTCGAGTAGTTGGATTGCTATTTCAGCTGGAAGTTATAACTCAGCAGCTCTAAGATCTGACAATAAACTATTTGCATGGGGACTAAATAGTTCAGGTCAATTGGGTGACGGAACTTTTAGCAGCAGATCTTCACCTGTCCAAATTGGATCAAGCGACTGGAAAGAAAGTGACCTTGGTGGACAACACGGTGTTGCAATTTTAAAATTTTAACTATATACTAAATGAAAAGTTAATTTTAAAATTTTAACTATATACTAAATGAAAAATTATTATGAGTGATTTTATGCATAAAATAGATCAACAACTTAATTTAATGATTCGTGGCAGGTTTGAAGAAGGTTGGAAACTTAGCCAAGAAATGCACGAAGAGCATCCTGAAGATCTAAGACATCTTTTTAACAGAGGATGGTTTTTAATAAACCAAGGAGACCTTCAAGGTGGTTTTCAATGTTTAGAATCTGGAAGGATTCTAAACGTTTATGGTGGTGGTAGATTAAAGACCAACAAACCTATTTTCAACCCTCATCTTCATACACTTGAAGGTAAATCTGTTATTTTAAACATGGAATGTGGATTCGGAGACCAAATTATTTATGCTCGTTTTGCAAGTGAGGTCGCAAAACGAGGAGCCAAAGCATACCTTTGCAGTGATGTAAGACTTCATGATTTATTCTCAAGAATACCTGGCGTAGAAAAATGTATCGTAGCTAAAGACATTCCAAATATACAACATGATTTTTGGATTCCAGGATTTAGTTGTAGTTGGATTTTTGGTCATACGTTTGATACCTTGCCAAACGATCCTTACATGTTCGCAAGTAAAAGTAGTTCTGAAATTTGGAAATCGATTATTAAATCAAATAAACCTAAGGTTGGTATTAGGTGGTCTGGTAGTCCTTTGTTTGAACATCAACAGTTTAGAATATTTCCTCCCGAACCTCTAATAGATCTTTGCAAATATAAGGATTTGCAATTCTATAGTCTTCAAAGGGATACTGATACGAGAGAGCTACCTGATGAAATAACTGATCTTCAACATATTATTATATCATGGGAAGATACTGCTGCAGCAATTGAAAACTTAGATTTAGTAATTACTTCGTGTACTAGTGTAGCTCATCTTTCTGCTGCTATGGGTAAACCTACTTGGGTGATTGTTCCTCTTTTACCATATCATGTATGGGCTTATGGGGGTGATCATTCTCCATGGTATCCAAAAACTACAAGAGTGTTTAGACAACAAGTATTTGGAAATTGGGACACAACGTTTGAAAAATTGGAAGATGAATTAGTTAAATATTTTGATTTGAAAAAGGAATAATATGAAAAATTTGTATTTTGTTGCTGGTCTTCCAAGATCAGGTTCTACTTTGCTAATTAATTTGCTTAAGCAAAATCCTCAAGTCCATGGAGAAGCTGTAAGTTCTCTTTGCTCTATATTCTCTTCCATTCATTTTAGTTGGAATAAACTAGAATCAAATAAAGAGTATCCAAATCTTCCAGCAAAAATAAATTGCTTAAAGTCTGTTCTAGAAAACTATCACAATGAACATGGTAAAAATATTATTTTTGATAAGGATAGACTTTGGATTACTCAAATAGGTCTTTTAGAGTACATTTACCAAAGACCTGTAAAAATGTTAGTTCCTGTTAGAAACCCAGCAGAAATCCTAGCTTCGTTTGAAAAAATTAGAAAACATAATCCAATCTATTTAACATTATCTGATGAGGATTTAAAAGAAAGCACTTCTATTCCCAGTCGAGCATTTTTCTTTGCTGGTCCTAATGGTCCTATGGGTCTCGCATATCAAGCAATGAAAGACTCAATTACTATGGGATATCTTGATAGATTGTTGTTTGTGGACTATAACAGATTCTGTAACAGTCCTAAAAGTCAAATGAAAAGAATTTATGATTTTTTTGAACTTCCAGAATTTGATCATGATTTTAAAAATATTGTACAAACCGAAGTTTATAATGATGATGCTGTTAAACTTCCCAATCTCCATAAAATTAAACCTTCACTACAAAAGACTACTGTAAATGTTGTTGAGTATTTGGGATTAGATTTGTACCAACAATATAACAGAGAAATTTTCTGGGATGCATGGATTTAGAATGAATATTTGTAATCTGAGTGCTATTCCTGTTTTTATCACGCAGCTCACAGATGATGAGAAGATTACAAGAGAAGAGTATGAAACATTAACTTCTATTAAACTTCTAAAACGTGAAACCGAGAAATCTTTTAGTACCATGCTTTCAGAATCTTCTCATGTTTTAGATGATCCTTTATTGGCTAATATTAAAAAAACCAAAGACAAATATGTAAACTATTATCTTAATGAAATTTTAGGAGTTGATAATAAGTTTAGTATGACTAGTTCATGGTTAACGATGAATCAAAATGGATCTTCACATGAAAGACATTCACACGGCAATGTTATTTTAAGTTGTGTTTTATATTTTTGTGAAAACCTTTCAGATGAGTCCATGTCTTCTTTTTACATCTCTCAAAAAGGGTTAGATTACGTTTTTCAAAATTTTCAATTTCAGTACAAAATTGAAAAATTTAATGAGTATAATTCACCAAATTTAACAATACCAACAAAATCAAATTTGTTAATTGTTTTTCCAGGTTGGATGTTACATGGATCTGAACCTATGAATAAAAACACAAAGAGGTATTGTATAGGCTCAAATTACTTTTTAAACGATCATGTGGGTACAGGTTACCATTCACTATCTATAGAGACTAAAATAAAAGATCATTCAATTATTTGATAGGAAAATTATGGATTATATTGAACCAGAACATAAGAAGTTAAATTTAGGATGTGGCCTTAAAAAATTATTAGATCATTGGAATATTGATATTGAGAAGAAAGTTAATCCAGATCAAGTAGTTGACCTTCAAACTTTTCCTTGGCCGTATCATGATGATTTTTTTGAATTGTTGACAGCAGACAATATCTTAGAACATTTGGGTCAAACACCTGAAGTGTTTACAAACGTAATTAAGGAAATGTATAGAATAAGTGCTGATAAAGCAGAATGGTATATAAACTTTCCCCATCATCGTTGTGATTTATTCTTCGATGATTACACTCATGTTAGACCTCTTACAGCAAAAACATTTAGAATGTTCGATCAAAAAGTAAATTTTGAATCTATTGCTAAAAAATTAAGCGATAGTACTTTTGGTTTGTATTATGATGTTGACATAGAAGTTGTTAATGTAGAGTACAATTTGACCGGTTATTTTAGAGAACAGCTTGAAAATGGTTTCATAGGTTCAAGGGAATTGGACATAAAATTAAATACTATTTCCAATGTTTGTGAAACATTATCTGTAAAAGTTAAAGTACATAAACCTGGTAGGTACAGTACTTGGTTTAAGACGTTAAAATAACATGGCTTACACTCAAATATTTAATACAGATGTTTTCAATGTCGGTAATAAATCTGCAAGAAACGTACTAGCAAGTACTGATCAAGGTCTAATGATTGTAAATCGTTTTGATTTTGATCAGGAAGAAGTTGGTCATAGTAGGTGGCTTCTTGATCATGGAAATTGTAATACGATAGAGGTTAATGATTGTTATCAAGCGATTAGAAATATTACTAATCCTATAGTTTTTGATGTTGGGGCAAACATAGGTACTATATCTATATGGCTTTCTAAAATTCTAAAGTTAGGTCATATATACAGCTTTGAACCCCAAAGGCAAATTTTTTATCAATTAGCAGGAAACGTTGCATTAAATAACCTCTACAATATTGATGTATTTAATTATGCTGTAGGTTCAACTAACACTTTTATACGCGTAAAAGAACCAAATTATTTCAATAATAACGATTTTGGAACTTTTAGTTTAATAGAAGAAAAAGTTCCTGTCACGGAAAAGGATTTAATTGTTCCTTGTATTACTTTAGATTATTTTGTTGAGACATATCGAATACCTAGGGTTGATTTACTAAAGATAGATGTTGAGGGTATGGATCTTGATGTGTTGAAAGGCTCTGTAAATATACTAGAACATTTTGCTCCAGCTGTGTTTGTAGAGCATTTTGATAATAGGAAATCCCAATTAGAAGAACTACAATCATTTTTAAGAGAATTTAATTACTCGTTCGATTTAAGAAAGAATAATTTACTATGTCTAAAATAAATTTTCATTACGCTTATCAACTCTGTGATATTGCAAGCAGAGAAGGAAAACCAAGAATATGTGGTGACGATAGAACTTTGCTTTCTAAAAAAAGTTTTGTTTCTTTTGTTAATTCAATTAAATATCTTAGTAATAATTTAGAAAATACAAAGCATACTATCTGTATTTTTAATGACAGATCAACTGATAACTTGGTGTCATTTGTCAAAGATAAAATAGAATCTTTGAAACAAGATAATATTGATTTTGTTTTTGAAAATACAGCTGAACCTGGTATTCTTACTAGTATTAAGCAATGTTATCTTTGGTTACAAGCTAATGGAATTGATTTTGTTTACCAAGTTCAGGATGATTATTTATTTTTTGAAACCGCTTTGTTAGAGATGTATAAAGTTATCCATCAAGTTAAAATGGAAACTGGTTATGATATTGTTGCAAGTCCATTTAATGACTTTTGGTTGTGGTTAGCTATTTACAGAAATTCCTCAACACCAAGAATTGTTATAGTAGGAGAAAATAGATATTGGATTCAATACTATGATATGAGTTGCTCTTTCATGACAATTCATTTAGAATTCAGTAAGCACTGGGATCTTTATCATAAATTTTTTGAATTGCTAAAAGACAATGATCCAAATTTGGAAAGATATTCTCTAAATTATATGTTGACACAAAGAGCACTTGGATTAGTTCCTATTAATAGTTTGGCTTTTCATATGCAGTCAGAATTGGAAAAGGATCCTCATACTGATTGGAAACCTTTATGGGATAGTATTGATGTCACACCAACAACAGCATGATTTTGTAAGTTTAGTAAAACAACAACATTTTAATTTTTTTACCAATAAAACAGTATTAGAATTTGGAAGCCATAATATTAATGGTTCAGTAAGAAATTTTTTTCAGGATTGTGCTTACATTGGTGTCGATGCAGGTCAAGGAAGAGATGTTGATATTGTTTGCATAGCTCATGAGTACGATATGCCAGAAGGCACGTTTGATGTAGTTTTATCTTGTGAGATGTTCGAACATGATCCATATTGGGTTAAGTCTTTTTCTAACATGCTAAGGCTTTGTAAGAGTCAAGGATTGATTTTCTTTTCTTGTGCTACTACCGGTAGAGCAAAGCATGGTACTCTTTATTGTGATCCACATAGCAGCCCCAACACAGTAGATTTGGGATGGGAGCATTATCAAAATTTAACAGAAAAAGATTTTAGAGACAATTTTAATTTTGATGAGGTTTTTGATCAGTACCAGTTTTCTGTAAACAGATTTTGTTTTGATTTATATTTTTGGGGAATAAAAAAATAATGGAAAAGATTTTAATTATGGGATTACCTGGAGCTGGTAAGACATATTTTGCTGAACGATTGAAAAGGTATCTAGAAATTCATGGAGAAAAATCTCTATCTACCATTGACTCCGATAAACCAATCTACAATTTAAACACAAAAGTTGATTGGTTTAATGCTGATGATGTAAGAAGAAAATATAATGATTGGGATTTTTCTAAGGAAGGTAGAATTAGACAGAGTATAAGAATGTTAGAGTTTGCTATGTCTTGTAAAGGAGATTACGTAATATGTGATTTTGTAGCTCCTTTACCTGATATGAGAAATAATTTTAAAGCCGACTGGACTATATGGATGGATTCTATCGAGTCTGGTAGGTTTGATGATACCAATAAAATGTTTATTCCTCCTGAAGTATATGATTTTAGGATTACAGAACAAAACGCAGAGAAATGGGTACCGTATGTCGGTCAGATGATTATAGAGAAAAAAAGAAGACCTATCTTTGATTGGAAAAAAGAAACTGTTCAGATGTTAGGTCGCTGGCAGCCATGGCATTCAGGTCACCGTGCTCTATTTGAGAGATCGGTTAAAAAAACTGGACAAGTTGTTATAATGATTCGTGATTGCCAAGGATGGCAAGGAAGTAACCCATTTGCAATAGATCAGGTCACTAGGTATATTAAAAGAGATTTAGATCCTTTGTATCAAGGTCAATTTTTCATTTTGGTTGTTCCTAATATTGTTAACATTACGTACGGAAGAGATGTAGGATATAAAATTGAGCAAGAAGTATTTGACGAAGAAACTCATAGTATATCAGCTACCAAGATAAGGAAAGAATTGGGATTAAAATGATATATTATGATGATCCTTTTGATCATTGGGTTGTAGATAATTTTTTGGATTTAAAACTTGCAGAAACGTTGTCTGATGAGTTTTTAGATTACAACGACCCTAATTGGTTTGGTTATAACAATCCATTAGAAAATAAAAAAACATTAAATAATTTTTATTACTATCCACCTACTACTTACCAATTTATTTCTTATCTCAATAGTCCTAAATTTATTATGATTTTAAATAAATTGACTGGAAACGTTCTTATGCCAGATATAGGTATGCATGGTGCAGGTTGGCATATTTATGGTCGTGGAGGTAAATTAAATGTTCATTTTGATTATTCCATTCATCCAAAATTAAATTTACAAAGAAAATTAAATATTATAATCTATTTAACAAAAGATTGGGATGTTAGCTGGGGTGGAGGATTACAATTTTGGTCACATAATCAATTAACTAACAAACCTTATACTAAAGTAAAAACGATTGACTTTAAATTTAATCGTGCAGTAATATTTGATACCACGAAACATGCATGGCATGGTTTTCCAGAACCTCTAACATGTCCCGAACACATATACAGAAAAAGTATTGCTTTATATTATCTTTGCAAACCACCTAAAGATATTGATCAAAGAAAAAGAGCTTTATATGCTCCTTCTGAACTTCAGATGAACGATCCTGATATAGAAAGGTTGATTATTGAAAGATCTAAATGATAAACTTTACCCAAAGAATTTTAAATTTATTGCAAGCTCATAATATTGATGGTCATGATAAACCAGGTGGTACTGATAAAAACACTAACCACAGTTATGTAGAAATTTATGGTGAGATATTAAGTCCTTTCATAAGTAAGAAAGGATGTTTGTTAGAAATAGGCATTCAATACGGAGGTTCTTCTTTGTTGTGGCAAGAACTTCTACCAAATTTTAAATTATGTTTTATTGACAATGAGGATAAAGTTGATCCTTCAATTAAAAAAAGGCTGATTGAAGGCACTAGCGAATTATTGTTTACTGATGGATATTCAAAAGACACATTAAATTTTCTTAAGACAAAATATCCTCAAGGATTTGATATTATCATAGATGATGGACCTCATACTATAGAATCTCAAAGAACATGCATAGAAAATTATCTTAATCTTCTTAATCCGGGTGGTATTATGGTTATAGAAGACATTCAAGATTTCAGTTATGTTGATCAATTGAGATCGATTATTCCAAATAACTTTCAAATCGATTGTTATGATCACCGAGATAAAAAAATAGATACGATGATGTTATTTTAGTAATAAAAAAACCTATATTAGAAACAAAAAATAAGATAGCAGTATTTTATCATGTAGGTCAGTTTGGACAGTGGGAAAGATTATTCCAAGAACAAATAAATTCTATTTGTATAAGTGGACTCTACAACTCATTAGATCATATTCATGTAGGGATTAATGGTGATAGTCCTATGCCTGACAAACTTGATAAAATGGTTCAGGTATACAACGAAAATAAAATACTCGAGGCTAATACATTAGAAGCTCTTTGGAATTTTTGTAGACAACATCCTGATTATAGGGTAATGTATCTCCATACAAAAGGAAGTACTCAAGAAAGTAAACCATACAGATATGCAACAGATGCATGGAGATTGTATTTAGAGTATTTTGTTATCCATCAATGGAAAAAATGTATTTCTTTATTAAAGAACTATGATACTGTTGGTACAGAATACAATTATGAAACTGGGTTAATTAACCAAGAGACTGGTGAAACTTTATGGCAGCAAAACCCTCACTATGCTGGAAACTTTTGGTGGGCTAATGCAAGTTACATTAATAAACTAGATCCAACTTACTTATATAACACTCAATATGGTTGGACAAGATATAGAAGTGAGTTTTGGATAGGTACAGGACATCCTAATAGATACAATTTTTTTCACACTGGTGTGTTTGACAAATATCATGAAAGGAATTATACTCCTTTAAACTATGTGTTTAAAGAACCTTTTATTGAACCAATTGAAATCGTGGATACACAGATGCTAAAAAACAAAAAGAAAAAGTTTGTAATGATATCAATGTTTAAAAATGAAGCTAAGACCATAGGAAGAATGTTAGAGTCTTGCTACAAATACATTGATTATTATATTTTACAAGATAATGGGTCTACTGATGGTACTCCTGAAATTGTAGCAGAGTTCTTTAAAGACAAAGACATTCCAGGACTTGTCTATAAGTGTGATGAGGGTTGGGTTGGTTTTGGTTGGAATAGAGACCACCTTCTTCAAAAATGTCTTAGTACTGATCACAATTGTGATTGGATTTTAAAGATGGATTGCGATGAAATTTTAGAGGTTGATGATGATTTTGATTGGAGTATATTCGATGATACCACTATCCATAGTTACCATGTAACTGCTTTAGCAGGAGGTACTTTTTATTTAAGAGCTTGGATTTGGAACGCAAGATTAAAATGGAAATTTAATCATGATACTGCTCATGAGACAATTGAATTGTTAAACGATAATATAGGTGCTAATTTTAGAAGAGTAGATCTGCCAAAATCATTTAAACAAATTGGAGGATTTGATGACGGAGAAAGTTATCAAAATCCTGCTAAGTATGCATGCGATGCTCTTAGAATAGAAGAGAAGCTCCTTAAAGAAAATTCAATGTTTACTGACTTGTATCATTTTTGGTATATTGGTAAAAGCTATTATGATAGTATTAAAAGCAGTGAATTCCCATTTAAAGATCGTCATGCAAAGCATTACGCAGAAAGATGTATATTTTATTTTAAAGAATATTTAAACTACACTCACAATTTTGATTGTACTAAAAAAGCAAATAACATAGATGAAATGGCTTATTATGGTATGATGATAATTGGAAATTGTTATAGATTTATGGGAGATTATAATCAAGCAATCATTCACCTTAAATATGCTGAAAGTTTTTGTCCTAGAAGAAATGAACATCTTTTAAACTTGGCAGAAATTTACAGGGATATTAAAGATTATGATAGTATGTTTGAAGTTGTAACGATAATGAATGATCCTAATAGAAGTAATCCATTTCCTGACTACTCATTTATTATTGATGCAAGTAGTTATTACGATACTGGAAACTACGTCAAAGAATTGTATCAAATTGCTTTTCAGCATACGAAAAAAAAATATGATGTATTTGGAGTTAATAAATGAATAAGAGATTATGGGTGATCGATGATTTTTATACTAATCCAGATCAAGTAAGAAACTTAGCTCTTTCAGTAGAATTTAAGGAAGATAATAGATGGTATAAAGGATTTAGATCTACTGAACAATACGTAACTAATGAAATTCAAGATATGTTTGAAAGTATCATGGGAATGAGACTCAAACCTTTAAAAGATACACATGGAATGTGTGGTAGGTTTCAAATATGTACTGCTGAAGAACCTTTAGTTTATCATGTTGACAATCAGAAGTGGGCAGGAATGATTTATCTGACTCCTAATGCTCCAGTTGAGTGCGGCACTATTTTACTTAAATCTAAGCTAACCGGTTGTAGAAATAGCGAGGAAAACAACTTTGATGATACCTTTAAAGGTGGTTTTTATGATAAAACTAAATTTGAAGTTGTGGACTTTATAGGAAATATCTATAATAGATTGATTATAATGGATGCTCATTGTATTCATGCAGCATCTCAATACTTTGGACAACACAAAGAAGATTCTAGATTAACTCATCTTTTCTTTTTTGATAATGAATAATTATACCTTTAGCATTATTACTCCTACACACAGCATTAATAATATACCTTATTTAACTGAATTGTTTTTGTCCATCAATGCCCAAACATATGACAATTGGGAATGGGTGCTACTTCTCAATGGAGAAATTCTTAAAAAAAATATTCCTAGTATAATAGCAAATCATCCTAAAGTAAGAATACTAAGATACGATGGAGATAACAAAAACGTAGGGTTTTTAAAACAACGAGCATTTAAAGCTGGAATAGGTGATATTTTAGTAGAAGTAGATCACGATGATTTATTAATTGAAACTTGTCTTGAAAAACTCAACCAAGCATATCAAAATAAACAATATGGATTTGTTTTTAGTGATAATGCATTATATCATATGAAAGAAGATCCGTTACCTTTTAACGAAGCATTCGGGTGGACTCACAAACATTTTAAGTTCAGAGATAAACTATTAATTTCAATGGATAGCTTCGAACCTACAAGCCATTCCGTAGGATACATTTGGTATGCTCCCGACCACGTAAGATCTTGGAGAAGAGAAATTTATTATGATATAGGTGGCCACAATCCAGATTTATCAATTTGTGATGACCATGAATTATTATTAAGAACCTTTCTTAAAACAAAATTTCTTAGAATACCAGAAGTGTTGTACATTTATAGAATTACTGGAGATAACACTTGGCTTGAAAGAAATCAACAAATTCAGACAACGACTGTACAGCTGTTTAATCAATATGCTCAGCAAATCGCTGAAAAAGAAGCTGATGATTTAGGATTATTAAAGGTTGATATTGGAGGAGGAATAAATGGGCGTCCTGGATATCTTACCATTGATCAACAAGATGCAGATATTAATTGTGACCTTAATAAGGGAATACCTCTAGAAGACAATAGTGTATATGTGCTTAATGCTAGTCATGTTATAGAGCATTTAAATGACAAGACATTTACAATGAAAGAGATTCATAGAGTTCTTGCTCACGGTGGTTGGGCGTTTATTGAGGTTCCTAGTACTGATGGAAGAGGGGCTTTTCAAGATCCAACTCATGTAAGCTATTGGAATGAGAATAGTTTTTTATATTATACTAATGGTTATCTTGGAAATTTTATAAGAAACAAAGATATTAAATTTCAAGAATTTAGAAGAGAAACTTGGTTTCCTAATCAGTGGTTAAAAAACTTAAATGTATGTGTTACAACTTGGTGGGGAGTTGCCAATAAACCAGGTGGTAAAAGGCTCCCACATAGATTAGAAATATAATTTTAAGATCTCCTAAATAATAAAAATAGGAGATCTTTATGGCAGTTCCTACTACAAGAAATGAATTTAAAGAATTTTGTCTTAGAAAATTAGGCAAACCTGTCATTGAAATAAACGTTGATGAAGATCAAATAGATGATAGAGTTGATGAATCTTTAAAGTACTATTATGACTATCACTTTGATGGTTCAGAAAAAATTTACTATAAACATATAGTTACTGCAAATAATAAAACAGACGGGTATATTACACTACCTGAAAATATTATTGGTGCTGTCAGAATTTTTCGGATAGGTGATCCGTCTATTAAATCAAATGATATTTTTAGTATAAGATATCAAATAGCTTTAAATGATTTGTACCAGCTAACTAGTGTTTCTCTAATTCCATATTATATGGTTATGCAACATCTGGGAACAGTAACTGAACTGTTAGTAGGAGAGCAGCCAATTAGATATAACAGGCATGTTAACAAACTTTATGTTGATATGGATTGGAGTAAAATTAACACTGGAGAGTACTTATTAGTTGAAGCTTATTCAGTTATAGATCCTAATACTTACACAGATGCATGGGGAGATAGATGGCTCCAGCAGTATTGTACTGCAAAGATAAAATATCAATGGGGAACTAATCTAACTAAATTTACAGGAATGCAATTACCTGGTGGTGTTCAATTTAATGGTGAAAAGATTTTAGATGATGCTAAAGCAGAGATAGACAAATTAGAGCAAGAAATAATTAGTAGTTATTCTCTTCCTGTAATGGATATGATTGGATAATTGTGTCAACTAATTTCTACTTTAACAATTTTACTTCTTCTGCTGAACAAGATTTAATTGCAGATTTAGTATTAGAGTCCATAAAAATTTATGGACTTGATGTTTATTACATTCCTAAAACTGAAATAGCAAAAGATAAAATTTTAGGTGAAGACCCTTCAGTAGAATATAATAATAGTTTCTTGATTGATATGTATGTAAAAAATGTCGAAGGTTTTGAAGGTGAAGGTAATTTTCTTTCCAAGTTTAATATTGAGATAAGAGATCAAATTACATTTACCATATCACTAAGAAATTTTAAACATGAAATTAATAGGTTTGATACAAGTATACAAAGACCAAAAGAAGGAGATTTAATATATTTCCCATTAAATGAAAAGATTTTTCAAATAAAATTTGTTGACATTCATGCAGTTTTTTACCAAATTGGTTCTTTGCAAATGTATGATTTAAAGTGTGAATTGTTTGAATATAGTAATGAAATTCTCAATACTGGAATAGATGTTATTGATAGGCTACAAGACAACTATTCAACTTCAGTTAATAACTTCGCATTATTAACTGAGAATGGTTTAGAGATAGCTGATCAAGATGGTTATACAATTTCGAGAGAGGAATTTGACTTGGAGGAGCAAGATGTTCTTTCTGACAATGATGATATACAATTAGAATCAAATAACATTTTAGATTTCACAGAGGCAGATCCTTTTAGTGAAGGAGGTATTTACTAATGTTTGGACATACCTTCTATCACAATACAATTAGAAAATATGTAATTTTATTTGGAACATTATTTAATGAAGTTTTTATTAATAGACCAGATACAAATAGAAATAGAACAATAACTATTAAAGTTCCTCTTTCTTATGGTCCTAAAGACAAAATGCTGGCAAGAATTGATGGAGATCCAGATTTAAATCGCCCAGCAATAGTATTACCTAGAATGTCTTTCGAATTAATTTCTATTAATTATGCCTCAGAGAGAAAATTAAACACCCTAAACAAACACATTAAATTAGACAGTTCTAATGATAACTTGTTAAAATATCAATACATGCAAGTTCCTTATGACTTTAGTTTTGAATTATCAATTGCAGTAAAAAATGCTGATGATGGTACAAGAATATTAGAACAAATATTACCATTTTTTACTCCTTCATGGAATTCCACCGTAGAGTTGATTCCTGAAATGGGAATAAATTTGGATATTCCTGTAATTTTAAATTCAGTCAATTCTCAAGATACATATGAAGGAGACTTCATAACTAGAAGAGCTTTGATATGGACATTGTCTTTTACTTTAAAAGGTTACGTGTTTGGTCCAATTAAAACAAATAAAATAATAAAAATCGCAAATACTAATTTTTATGATACAACCATATATGATAATATCAATGATGCAGTTGGAGTATCCGAGGTAATATCTTCTGTAGATATAACTCCAGGTTTACTTGCTAATGGATCTCCAACCTCCAATTCTTCATTAACTGTAGGTGTGGATAACATAAATGCAAACGATAACTATGGATACATCATCACAAAAACCTGATGTAATTTCAAAATCACTTGATCTTGTTCCTTTAAATCAAGTAAGCAAAAGTCAAAACAACCTCGAAGATGATTTTGAATATGCTCGAGGGAGCATGATTAATGTAATAGAAAAGGGGCAAGAAGCATTGAACGATATGCTTGATGTTGCTCAGAGATCTCAGCACCCAAGAGGTTATGAGGTGGTCGCTACTTTAATAAGTACTATTGCAAATGCAAATAAAGATCTTCTTGATTTATCAAAAAAGAAAAAGGATCTTGAAAGTAGTAAGGATGGACCTTCTACTGTTAATAATAATTTGTATATTGGATCAACAGCAGATCTTTTAAAACTTTTAAAGAAGCCTAATGAATGATGGATATCTTGGAAATACCAAGTTAAAAAAACCAAATGTAAAACACCAATACACTCCAGAACAAATTGAGGAGTATATCAAATGTGCCAAGGATGAGGTATATTTTGTAAAGGCATATGTAAAGATCGTTCATGTAGATCGAGGAATCGTTCCATTTGATCTTTGGCCTTTTCAAGAAACGTTTATATCAACTGCAATAAGAGAACGATTTGTTGTAGCAAAGATGCCACGACAAGTTGGAAAAACCACTACTATTGCGGCAATGATTCTCTATATGATACTATTTACTGAGAATTATAACGTTGCTATTTTGGCTAACAAAGAAAAACAGTCAAGAGAAATACTTTCTAGAATTAAATTAGCTTATGAGAATCTTCCAAGATGGATGCAACAAGGTATCGTTGAGTGGAACAAAGGTAACCTGGAACTAGAAAATGGATCAAAAGTTCTAGCAAGTTCTACCACATCAAGTGCCATCAGGGGTGGATCTTTTAACTTAGTATATCTTGATGAGTTTGCATTTGTTCCTGATAACATACAAGAAGAGTTTTTTAAATCAGTATATCCTACCATCTCATCTGGCCAAACTACAAAGATCCTTGTTACATCTACACCTAATGGATTAAATTTATTCTATAAATTATGGGTTGATAGTGAAGAAGGAAGGAACTCATTTAAAAGAGTATCGGTTCACTGGAGCGATGTTCCAGGAAGAGATGATGATTGGAAAGAAGAGACAATCAAAAACACTTCTCAAGAACAATTTAATCAAGAGTTTGAGTGTGAGTTCTTGGGATCCTCAAATACACTTATATCACCTCAGACGTTAAGAAGATTGGTATTTAAGACTCCATTAAAATCATCAGAGCAAGGCCTTAGGATATATTCTGAACCAGTGCCTGATGGATTATATAGTGTTATAGTGGATACGTCAAGAGGTAAAGGTCTGGACTACTCAGCTTTTATTGTAGTTGATGTTACTAGAGCTCCTTATAGAACAGTTGCTACGTTTAGGAATAATGAAATACCTTCTATTGTATATCCTTTAGTGGTAGAGCAAACTGCAAAATACTATAACAATGCATTTTGTCTTATTGAAACAAACGATGTGGGTCAGCAAGTAGTAGACATTTTAAAAGATGAGCTTGAATACGACAACATTCTTTACACTACTCAAGACTCAAAGAATGGACAGATTATTACAGCTGGATTCGGTGGTGTCAGATCACCAGGTGTCAAGACGTCCAAGCAAGTAAAGAGAATTGGATGTCAGGTGTTTAAAACATTACTTGAAAATGACAAACTTATTGTTAATGACTATCACACGATTCAAGAAATTTCCAGATTTGCTTTAAAGGGTAAAACTTATGAAGCTGAAGATGGTAATGATGATTTAGTAATGTGTCATGTTCTTTTTGCTTGGATGAGCACTCAACCATACTTTAGAGAACTGACTAATATTGATATGCGACTGAAACTATATACTGAACAACAAAAGATGCTTGAAGAAAGCATGTTACCTTTTGGGTTTATAGAAAGCGGTAAAACTGAAGTACAAGAATTTGAAGTTGTGGAATTGGAAAACATGTCGTTTGACCAATGGATGCGAAGTTAAAATCCTTAATTTATAAATAGTTATAGTCGTTCTTGTATAAATAAAAATTATTTTTTAGGAGAAGAACATGCCTTTCCAAGTTAGTCCAGGTGTAAATGTATCTGAAATTGACCTGACTACGGTAGTTCCTGCTGTTTCCACAACTGAAGGCGCATTCGCTGGTGTTTTTCGTTGGGGTCCTGTTGGAGAAAGAGTATTAATTGATTCAGAAGTTAGTCTAGTAGAGAGATTTGGTCGCCCTACTAACTTGAACGCAGAGACATTTTTCACTG
>Ga0214923_10004278_pt1 | contig 17358 bp, 21 predicted proteins | sample LL1510_MetaG_FD_177993 | JGI IMG/M metagenome (GOLD analysis project Ga0214923, IMG submission 177993) | Freshwater microbial communities from Lake Lanier, Atlanta, Georgia, United States - LL-1510 | ecosystem: Environmental > Aquatic > Freshwater > Lake | place: USA: Georgia | collected... | reverse complement strand
ATTCAATCAATCCGAGCGGATTTAGGTGTTACTCGACACGAATATTTTCTAGACATTAGATCACGTTCTGGGCTTTCTAGAAAGCTTGTGTTTCCTGTTACTGGTACGGTTGACAGGAACTATAGGGGAGAGATTGGTGTTGTTCTAGCCAATCTTGGCAAAGAGCCGTATAGCATTAAACAAGGGGATCGTATTGCTCAACTAGTTGTTCAATTGATTGTAGCTAATGGGCCACACAACAGAGTAACGTTTACGGAGACAGATGCTGTTAAAGACTCAAATCGTGGCACTGGTGGATTCGGTTCAACAGGTGCTTGATATGCTTGTAAAGGATGTTGTTGCAATCAAGCCCGGAGCATTTATAAAAGGTTTAAAGTTTTTAGACCAAGAAAATTTTGATATATGGAAAGGAAGAAGAGCTACGTTTAATTTAAACAATTGGGTGATACCAGAAAAGCTCAATATTACCGATTACACAATTCGCACTCCTTGGTTTTCTCAACCAATATCTAAGGTTTATAACAGCACAGAAATAAACGAGTTGTTGGTTGGAGAAAAATACAAGCAACTAAAAGAAGATGATGAATCTGTTTATGGTTGGAATGATGTAGGTTGGGCTTCATTTAAGCTTCACGAACCAATTGGAGTTCATTTAGGCATATACAAGTTAGCTGTTGATTCAGTATCAAACGCAATACTTTTTTACACCAAAATATTACGAAACGACGGCAAGGTTGGGTTTATATCGTTTTCCACAAAAAACATAGAAGAAAACGAGTTGGAATTACTATGATAACAAAACCTATTGTTGTGATTGATGGATTAAACTATTTCACCCGAAGCTTTATGGTTAACGAAGCTGTGACTGCTGGAGGTGATTTAGTTGGCGGGGTTGTTGGGTTTGTTCGTGGTCTTGGCAGCATTATTTCGCAACTAAGACCAGATCGTGTGTTTGTTGTATGGGAGCAAGGTGGTCCCTCTCCAAGACGTAAGCACATTTATTCTGAATACAAGGCAAACCGAGCAACAAACAAAGGATTACAAGAAATGTATCGCAACGATGGAAAGTTCAATCCATCCAGCAATACAAAAAACAAAGTTTTTCAACTTCAACTATTAAGCAAGGCTTTGGGACATTTACCTGTTTGTCAGATTTATGTTCAAGACACAGAAGCCGATGACATTATCGCATATCTTGTAAAACGTAAGTTTCAAACCAAAGATAGCACCAAGATTGTTATTAGCAGCGACAAAGACTTTTATCAGTTATTGGAAGATAAAACAGTAAGAATATTTGATCCAGCCAAAAAGATTCTTATTGATTCTGCTTATGTGTTAGAAAAGTTTAATGTGTCTGCTCGCAACATTACTTTGGCTCGATCTGTTATTGGAGATGTTAGCGATAACTTAAACGGTGTTCCCGGTGTTGGGTTTAAAACCCTTGCAAGTCGTTTTAAAGATTTTGCAAGAGAAGATGTTGACTTAGACCAAGCTTGGCTCATGGAAGCGGCTAACAACGAAATAAAAAGCAGTAAAAAGGCACCAAAATGTTTTGCTGACATTGTTAGTCATTCATCTATTGTGGCAAGGAACTGGCAGTTAATGTATTTGGATACTTCTTGTTTGGCGGCAAACCAAATTGCCAAGGTAGATTACAGAGTTGAAAATTTTCAACCTGTGGCCGACAAACTTAACTTTATAAAAACCTTTACAGCAGCCGACATTCCCTTAACAAATGATTTAGATTTCACGTTTTCTATGGCAAAAACGTTAATCAGATAGTTTGGGGCAACCTTCTAAGACGGTGATAGTTACAACTTAACCTGTAACGTTGTGAACCGTTTTATTTTTCGTTTTTGGGATGCTAAACTAACTTTAGTCTTATTCAAGTGAATTGGAGCAAAAACAATATGTCTTCGACAAAAACAAACGGTGTATCAGGATTTGGTAACCTTGGCAAGAGTTTTCAAGAAAAGGTGTTACAAGCACTTCTAACAGATCGTCAATGGGCAACTCAGTTCATTGAAGTGTTTTCTGTAGATGAATGTCTTGAGCCTGTATATCTCAAGCTTATTGCCAACAAGTTTATCAACTACTACAACAGCTACAAAGAGTTTCCCACAATGGATTTGCTCATTACCATCATTAAAGATGAATTGAGCAGTAACTCTGATCTTGTTCTTCGTGAACAATGTCATGGCTTTCTTCAAAAGGTTATTCGCAGCGAGGAAATGAACGATCTTCCTTGGGTAAAGGAAAAAGCTTTTACCTTCTGCCGTCAGCAACTGCTTAAGAAGGCTCTTTCTGAATCGGTTGATATCATTCTTACCGACAAGTATGAAACCGTTGTTGATATCATGAAAACAGCTATTGCTGCTGGTGTAGCGTCTTCTCCCGGTCATGACTACAACAACGATATTGATGCACGTTATTCAGTAACATTCCGTCATCCAATTGCTACTGGCATTGCAGAACTAGATGAAAAGAAAGTTATGGCTGGAGGATTGGGGGCTGGAGAAATCGGAATTGTTGTAGCTCCATCCGGTGTTGGTAAATCTCATCTTCTTACCCATTTTGGTTCTCAAGCTCTTCTTAAGGGCAAGAACGTTTATCACTACACAATGGAACTTAATGAACGCTATGTAGGCATTCGTTATGATTCACACCTAACAGAAATTAACAGCAGCGATTGTATTGATGCAAAAGATATCATCAAAGACTTTTTTGAAGCAAACAAAGACCATCTTGGCAGACTTATCATTAAAGAATTTCCAGCACGTTCAATTACTTGCAACACCATTAAAGCTCATATTGAGAAAATGAGTTACAAGGGTATCAAGCCCGATCTTGTCATTATTGACTATGCTGGTATTATTCGTTCAACAGAACGTTACGATCTTCCTCGTCTTGAGATGCAATACGTAATTCAAGAAATTCGTAAAATGGCTAAAGAGCTTGATTGTCCGGTATGGACAGCTTTGCAATCAAACAAAGATGGTGCAAAGAGTGATATTGTTGATCTTACAAACATGGCAGAATCATATGGTCAAGCAGCAGAAGCAGATTTCGTACTTGGTCTTCAACGATTGAGCACACAAAAGGCAACAGGTCTTGGAACATTGTTTGTAGCCAAGAACCGATTTGGGATTGATGGCTTGCAGTTTAAGGTTCATGTTGATACCGCCCGCAGCAAGCTTCGTGTTCTTACCGCTGATGAAGTTGAAGGTTTGCAACTTGATATGGAAGCAGAAAAAGAACGCATTCAAGATGACACGGTAAGTCGATTTAAAGAAGCAATCAAGAAAAGCAAGCAAAAGTTTCAAATGACGAAACTTACCGATCATCAATAATAGGAGATACATAACATGTTGTTAGATGGACGCATAACATATAAGCCATTTGCTTATGATAAAGCACACGATTATTGGCTCAAGCAACAGCAAGCTCATTGGCTTCCTTCAGAAGTTCAAATGGCTTCTGATATTCAAGATTGGGCTGAGAACCTAACAGCAGAAGAAAAGCAAGTTGTTGGTGGTGTATTAAAAGGCTTTATTCAAACCGAGCTTGTTGTAAACGATTACTGGACAACAAAAATCGCTAAGTGGTTTCCTCACCCAGAAATTGTTATGATGGGCACAGCTTTTGGTAACATGGAAACTGTTCACACAATCGGTTATGCGTACCTCAATGACTCACTTGGTTTAACTGAATATGACGCATTTCTTCAAGAGCCAACAGCCAAGGCAAAAATTGATCGTTTGGTTGAAGTAAAAGGAGATGACAAACATGATATCGCCCGTTCGCTTGCTATCTTTTCTGGTTTTACAGAAGGAGTATCTTTGTTTTCCTCTTTTGCAATATTGTTCAATTTCTCCCGCTTTAACAAGCTTAAGGGAGTGGGACAGATTATCTCTTGGTCAGTTAGAGACGAATCTTTGCACAGCGAAGCAGGGTGTTGGTTGTTCCGTGAATTCATTAAAGAATACCCAGAAGTGTGGACAGATGAAGTAAAGAAATCTGTATATCAAGCCGCAAGAGATACTATAGAACTTGAAGATGATTTCATTGACAAAGTTTTTCAAAACTGTAAGATTGAGGGTATTGATTCACATGACATAAAACAGTTTATTCGATATCGAGCAAACACCAAACTTGGCGAGCTTGGTCTTAAAATGAATTGGAAGAATATCGATCAAGACGCTGTAAAGCGTATGTCATGGTTTGATCTTATGACTGCTGGAGTTGAACACACTGATTTCTTTGCACAAAAGGTTACAAGCTACTCCAAAGGTCATGTTGATTTTTCAAATATCTGGGAAGGAAAATGAATATGTCTACCGCAACAGAACTACAAAAACTAAAAGCAGATAACGAAGCACCAGAATGGCTTACAGAAGAAAGCTATAGAATGCTTCGTGGTACATATCTTCTTAAAGATGAAACACCTCGTCAAATGTGGCAACGTGTTTCTAACTCTTCTGCACGATATCTTAACCGTATGGATTTAGCTCCAAAGTTTTTCGATCTTATGTGGAAGAACTGGCTAGGTCTTGCTACACCAGTTGCTGCCAACACAGGAACAACAAGAGGACTTCCCATTTCATGCTTTTCTGTTTATGTCCCAGATTCTATTGACGGCATTATGAGTTCTATGCATGAGCTGGCATCAATGACCAAGAATGGTGGTGGTGTTGGTGTACATTGGAATGGTGTACGTCCACAAGGAGCTAACATTCGTGATAATGGAAAGTCAGAAGGTGTTGTTCCATTTATCAAGATTCAAGACAGCACAACCATTGGTGTATCTCAAGGTGGTGTTCGCAGAGGAGCTTCAGCAGCATATCTTCCAGTAGATCATGGTGACTTCTGGCAATTCATTCGTATGCGTAGACCAGAAGGAGATCAAAATCGTCAATGCTTAAACACACATCATGGCATTTGCATCACAGATGATTTTATTGCAAGAGCAAAAGCTGGAGATAGAGAAGCAAGAGAAAAGTGGCAAGAAATTCTAAAAGCCAGAATGGAAACAGGTGAACCATATCTTTTCTTTACCGATAACGTTGCACGTAATCGTCCCGATTGCTACAAAGAGCGTAATCTAGATGTACACGGATCAAACATCTGTACAGAGATTTTCCTTCACACAGATAAGGATCATAGCTTTGTTTGTTGCCTTTCTTCCATGAACCTTGCTCGTTGGGATGAATGGAAAGACACAGATGCAGTAGAGCTTGCTACATGGTTCCTTGACGGTATTCTTTCAGAGTTTATCGATAAAGCTTCTAAAATTCCCGGCTTTGAAAGAGCAGTACGTTCAGCAGAAAAAGGAAGAGCTATCGGTCTTGGAGTTCTTGGATTTCACACATACCTTCAAGAACACATGATTCCAGTTGATTCATTTGAAGCGTTTCGTATTAACGGTCAAATGTTTTCTGGTATGCACAAAAAGGCTTTTAAAGCCTCTACAGAGCTCGCAAAACAATATGGTGAACCAGAGTGGTGTGTTGGTTCTGGACGACGTAATAGCCACCTTATTGCTCTTGCACCAACCGTTTCTAACTCACTTATCTCGGGCAACGTTTCTCCAAGCATCGAACCTTGGGCCGCAAACGTGTTCGTTCAAAAAAGCGCAAAAGGAACCATTATTCAACAAAACAAAACCCTTGTTGCTCTTTTAGAAAAGAAAAACAAGAACACAGACGAAGTATGGAAAAGCATTGAACGTGAGAATGGTTCAGTTCAACATTTAGATTTTCTAACCGCAGAAGAGAAGGAAGTATTTTTGACTGCAAGAGAGCTTAACCAATTTACCTTGATTAAACTTGCAGGGCAACGCCAACGTTGGATCGATCAAGGCCAAAGCTTGAATCTATTCTTTCCAGAAAACGCTGATCCAAAATACATTCATGAAGTTCATTTAATGGCACATGCTGAAGGATTGAATTCATTGTATTATCTACGCACCAGTTCTGTTATTAGAGGCGATAGTGGAAGCAGAGAATACAAGCGAGAAAGCACTGAATGTAAAGCTTGTGAAGGCTGATACACTATTTAGTGTGTATGAGCTTTATAAACAAAATTAGATTTGGCAACCTTTCCTTAAAGGAAAAAGAAATCTCGTTAAAGGATGACGAAGTAAGTCGCAAGCTACAAAAGCTTGGCTTATATGAAGCGTTGTTTGAGATGCCGCCACCAGAAAACTCTTCAGATGAAACCAAATCTGATTTAAAACTGTTAAGTGAGTTAACTTCTAATGTTTCAGATGTAACATTAGAGTTTTGCAAAAGTGCTGAAAAAGATAGCGTTCAATTGTTTGTAAATCTTCTTAAAAGGCATGGAATCACCGAGATCACAAAAAATCATTTAGAAAAAGTGTTAGATCAAGCTGAACCTTTGCTGTTTAGACTTAAAGATCATTATAATCGTGCAAGACCAAATCAAGTAGCTTACTACTACAACATTGATCTAGCTGTTCCTATTGATACTACAAACGCAAATCATCCTGCGTATCCTGCTGGACATTCTTATGAAGGTTATATTCTAGCAAACTTACTTGCAGAGAAATACCCAACGCATAAAGAAAGTTTGCTTAAGTTGGGTAAGAACGTAGGATTATCTAGAATCGTTTTAGGACTTCATTATAAATCCGATCACGAATTCGGTCGTTATTTGGGGAAGTTATTGATTGACAATCAATTGATATCACTAACAGTGTAAAATTTACATAGTTAGAGTTAGGTTGAAATGAAAACAAAGCTTTTTGATTATATCTTTGAAAACACACACGAACTTGAAGAAGCTATGGGAATAAGCACAGGTGGTGCAAGTTTAGCTTCTTCTGGTCAAATCGGTGGTGGTATGCAACTTCCTCTTGGAATGAAACCGGGACAAAAGGTAAAGAAACGCCGCAAAGGAAAAGTTATTTCAGCTTCTCCAGCGGTTCATAATCCCGATGCTTTGGCGTTGCAAGAAATGCCTCATGTGGCGTATGATGATTACGAGCCAAAAGATTTTGAAGTAGAAAAGCTTGATATTTCTCCAGAGGAAAAAAGAAAGCTTATGCTAGCGTTTCGTGGTAATGGTGTTCTTTGTCATGGTCCAGATGGTGAATGGATGGTATGCACCTTGGATGATGTACGCAAAGCAACAAAACAAGAGATTAATGATGAAAGCTTTCCTCGTTTAGATGTTACTTTAGAATACGAGCATGACATACAAGAAAGCTTTGGAGCAATGCATAAACCGGATTTCAAGGGACCAGCTATGCCGGGACTATGGAAAGGTTTAGAAGATCCAGAAGAACCTGTAAAAACAGGTTCACCAGAGCTTGATAAGGATATCGAAGACTACTCTGAATAGCTTGCAGGCCCACCGTACAGTCTACGAAAAAACTTAGATCCTGCCATTTCAATCAGCCGAGCCGCATCTTTTTCTGTGAACTTTGGATATTTTTCAACTAAAAGCCGAACCAGTTTATTACCGTTGTCAAACGTTTCTTGGATTTTTGTGTCATGAGACGTTGCTTTATAAGCCCAAAGCCAACCATAAGATGCTGGGTTTAGTTTACGCTCTTGCAAATAATCAAGAAATACTTGCTCGTCCTGCACATCAATGCTTTCGTCTGAAAGTTGCTCGACATATTGATTTAAATGATGCGCTGCCGGACCCTCAAACACACGATCAAGTAAATGCATGGCAAGCCAATTGCCAAGCCATTTACGCTGGTATACACCCTTGTCTGATAATTCATACATTTTCTGCCAAACAAATTGACTTGCTGGTTTAAGAGAATCGTCGCTCATTAACCATTCACCTGTTTCATACATAACCATTTGATAAGCTAACGGACCAAAGCTTGCAACACCGGCAGATTTGTTTACACTCCACAAATCATCTTGGGCATGAGAGTAATCAATCATGCCAGCTATAGCTCGTCGAGCAATACGTTTTGCTATTTCGTCTTCTGTTGCTGGATAATCTTCTAGACGGACGTTTAGATTCCAACCGCTTTCTTCCAACGTTTTTAGAACACTAAACACTCTATCCGTTGAAACCAAAACAATGTTGTGTTCATTTCGGTTGCTGAGTAAATTTTGATAATGATCTTTGCTTATAGCTGCAACTCCTTTATCAAGAGCTTCTGTTGCTGTACGGGCTCCTTCATTGATGTATATGATTGGATATAGTTTCATAATTCTTACTCCGAATAACTTGCTTCTGAATCATACATTTTATCCCAAAAAGCTTTTGCTGCTTTTGCGATTGTTTCTACTATTGTTTCGGTTGAATACTCGTTTTCTTGTGCTATATTTTCAATTGTTTCTTTGCCTTTAACATACAAAGGTTTTACGTTTATAGGAGAAGAAAGGTTGTAAGCCCAAAGAAATCCATAGTCTTCTGGTTTTAAACCATGCACTTCCAACCAATCAAAAAAATCTTCTTCATTTTCGTAGCCAACGTTGTTGTCGGTGACATCTTGAATATATTTTTCTAAATCTTGTTCTATATCCGCTCGATTAACTAGAAGATCAAAGTTCCAATCTGCAAGCCATTTACGTTCGTAAATTCCTTTGTTTGAAAACTCATACATTTTCTTCCAAACGTGTTTGCTCGCAGGTTTAAGAGAAGTATCACTCATTAACCAATTACGGTTGCCGATATGTTGCATAACGATTTGATAAGCTAATGGGCCATAGTCTAAAATACCAGCACTTGCATTTACCTTATATAAATCGAAATCTTCATTATCGAAATCAATTAAACCAACAATTCCGTCTTTGTTGGATATGATATCTACAACTTGTGATAAGTCGTGGCCCAAAGCAAACGCATTGGTTAATGTTTTTACATTAAACAATACTATGGTATCGCCCCACATATTTGCGCTTATAACAGCAACACCTTCCGAAGTAGCTTGAGCGGGGGTTTTTGCTGCTTCGTTTATGTATAATAGCGGATATAATTTCATCATTGTTTCCTATGCCTTTTATATAACCGGTCAAATTGCTTGCCATAAGCACCCATTAACACATTGGTAATATCTAGTTTATTTACGTTAAAGTTATCGGCCAATTCTTCGATAGCTGCATCACCAGCTTCGATCAGTTTCGATACGTCTTTTGATCGTCCACCAGAACGACGATAAGCATAAAACGGTCCAAGTTTTTCGTTGTTTTCAGAGTTTAGCTTTTGAACAAAGTCAACATCGAATTCTGTTTCTGTTATCGGAGTTTCGTTTTCAATTTTATTCAACACATTCCGTATGTTTTTTTGCTCAAACATATCTGACACATTCCAACTGGTTATAAGTTCATCTGAACCCCAGTTTCCAATCCAGCTATGTTCAACATCAGAACGAGTATACATTACGTTCCAAACTCTACGTGAATCTGGAGTAAGAGTAAAATCAGAACGTATATAATTGGGATATATTGAAGCCATTACCATTTCGTATATTAAAGGCCCATATTTTTGTACTGCGGCAGAAGTAAGAACCATCCAAAGATCGTCTCTTTTTGGCGTATCTTTTCGTGTAGCCATTACAGAACCAACAATTACACGGTTTCCAAAATACGTTTCTAACCAATCAAGAACTTCTTCCTTTGAATTCAATCTGTCTTGATGTTTTGAAAAGTATGACTCAGTTGCTTGTATACAACGCTCGGGACTGAACAATATAAAAACTAGTTCTTCGCTGCTTTTCCAAATGTATAAACCTAAACCAGCTTTTAAAGCTTCTTTAGAGGTTTTAGCAGCTTCGTATAATATGTTGGTTAGTTTCATTTTAATCACTTGCGCTTGAGCCATACAAACGGTCGAATAGTTTTGCGCCTGCATTTTTCAACAATTGTTTTGCATCTTTTTCGTTGATATTATATTCATCGCCTAAAACTTTTATAATATTTTCACCACTGTTAAACATATCAACAATTAATGGATCGTGAGATGTTTTGCTATAACACCAAAAGTTTCCAACGATATGCGGTTCAATGTTCGTGTTTGTTTTCAACCAATCCAAAAATGCTTCTTCGGTTGGTGCAATTCGTTCTCTTTCAAGTAAATCGATATAATCATAAAATGTGGTGCGAGGCAAGTTTTTAGGAATTCTTTCATATATTTCTCTGTATGAATATAACCCAAGGAACTTGCGTTCGTAAACTCCTCGTTCAGAAAGTTCAAACATTTTTTCCCAAACTCTTTGGCTGGCTGGTTTTAAACTTGTGTCGCTTGCAAGCCAAGCTGGGCTAATCACATACATCACAATTTGATAAGCCAAAGGGCCAAAAGAGCTAACAGCACCGCTGCTGCTAATTTGAAACAAATCATCAAATCTTTGATTTTTCAAATAAGCAATAGTGCCCACAAGAGCTCTGTTGGCTGCACTGCGGGATGCATCAGTTGGTTTTGAATTTCTGGGTCGAGCAGCTTTTAAAAGTCGCTCGTTGTCGAACAAAGTTATGTGATTGAAATATGTGTCTTTTGGACCTCTTGTTATAACAGCCGATACGCCTTTTGATAAAGCTTCTTCTGCCGTTCTTGCCCCTTCGTATACAATTGGATATAGTTTCATAGTTTCCTTATAACTAGTTTTTCGTTGCCTTTTAAACCCATATCTTTGCACCAACCACCTCTTACCTCAACAACGTATTTGACGGGCTTAGAAAAGCTTCTAGAGGCCGTAGACATAGCTTCTAAATTCAGTATCTCAACAAGACGGTTGTGCTTGTCAAAACCCATGCAGTCAATATCAAAAGGAACGGTATGCATCCAATAAGATTGTGGATGTTCATGTTCATGAACAAAAAGCATTCCATAATAATCGTTGGGAGGTTGATTCCATCCCATAAAGCCTTTGGAACGTAAATGTGGTTTGTTTAAAATCTTTAATGCTAGTGGAACATAACCAATAGAAGAGAAGCAATACATAACCATATATATTTCTTTCAAATCATGTTCAACTTTTTCAAACGCAATAAACCTCAAGCAAAAACCAAGTCAATCCAACAACAACTTTTAGAGTTGCCTCTTGGAAGCTTTGTTGTTTTATCATTAAACCCTGATATATGCGCTCAACATATGTTGAAAGGCACCAATAGGTTTGATGAAGTTGTTATATCAACCAACAAGCTTAAAGGATTGGTTAAAGCTGTTTATGTGGCTGATGTAACAAACTATGTTTATGTAGAAGTTATTGGATTGGTTGTTAATGATGGAGTTGCAACACGAAAAGAATATGTCGTGATGCAAGGAGAAATATTGTCAATCAAAGTATGCGACGTTTGATTCCAGCCATTCTTTGCCAACGATCTAAGTCAAAACCCAAAGATTCAGCCAATGGTTGAGCTGCTTGTTCTTCTTTTTTCTTTTTGGCACCGCTTGGTGGATATTTTTCTTTTGGAGTATCTGCACTAGCTGTACCGGCTGGGTGAGGATGCTTACTTGGATCAGCGAAGCCACCGGGACCATACAAAAATACTTCTGCATCAACGTCTTTTAATGCAGCACGCACATCATCAATGTTTTTGGGATCGTCGTCATAAAAGTGTATTTCATCTGGTTGTTCTTCTGGTTTGCGTGCATCAAAGTATGTTTTTTTGATTTGTTTACCTTTGTTGCCGCCACCCATACCTTTTACTGGTTGACCAGCTTTGGTGCTCAAGGTTATGCCTTGATCAGACATGAACTTTGCCAAATCTGTTTCAACAGAAGGTGGATGCTCTTTACCACCAAAATCTTTTGGATTTGATCGTTCTCCAGATTTAATAGCACTTTCACCAGAACGTGCAGTAATGATTTGAGTTTCGGCACCGGGAGGAGCGTTCTTCACACGGTTCAACGTTGAATCGATTGGTTCAGCATTTTTAGCTGTAGAAGAAGGGCTATAGTCCGCAACAAGAACAAGCTTACCGGCTTGTTCTTGATTTCCCGGTGCGGGCTTGTCGGGTGCTATAAGGTTTATATCTGCAAGCTTACGAGCTTTTGTTAAACCAGCGGAGTTAACATAAACGGCGAATCCTTCTACTCCATCTGGTTGTTCGATTGAACTTCCTTTTGGCCCTTTAAGAAGTTCTTTTTGCAAACCGTTTTGGGTTACCCAAGCTTGTGCTTCTTGCGCTGTTTTCCAAACCGGTGATCCATCTTTATACATCATGATACCGTTAGAGTCTGATGTTACACCAAGAGTATCATCAAAGTCAAAGATGTGAGCTTGTTTGTCTGGTGCTGCGTCACCGGGAATCGGTTCGCCCTCATCTTGCTGAACAACACCTTTTCTTTCGGATTGTTTTTCGTCTTGCTCAAACAACCAACGATAAACGATTTGGTCTTTTTTGTCTCTTAACATTGTTGTGAGCTCCTGTTTTAACTATCACCAACGACGACGAATGCCGGGAAGATGGATTTTGCGAATACGGCTTTCTGTTTGAATATCAAAACCGGGTTTTGCGTTAATATCGCCGCTTTGCAAAGCCGTGCCCAATCCTTCTGGGCCGGGGCCACCATCACCAAGACCAGTTTGAGGCATGATTGGTCTAGGAAACTTTCCTGCTGGTGGTAATGCTTTGCAGTTTGTTGCAAGAGTTGCAGCAGCTTCTGACCAACCTTGTACATAATCGTTTGAAACCGTACCAACTTTAACTTCTAGAAGGGCACCTCTGGCATCACCTTCGGCTGCTCCGCTTCGCATTCCACCAAACTCGCCTGCCTCTGGTGGTACCGCTCCCGGTGTTGATGCAGTGTCTGGTTGAGTGTTTGAGTCAGCACCTAGAGCAACCCGTTTCAATACATCTTTGGCCCAAGGTTGTTTTGAAGCAAGTTGTTTTGCAAACATTATGCTCGTTGGTTTGGCAGTATTTTCCAGTTTTCCTTTAAGTTGTTCAAAAACTTCCGTGCCCATAAACAATGGACCAGAAACAAATTTTGTTATAATGTCTTCAAGAGACATGGCATATATGTTCATGCCTTTTTTAACACCTTGAGTTGGTACATTTTGCTTTGTAACCGCAATCGCTGCTTGAGTCATCTTAAGAGCCATTTCTGGGTCTGGTATATCAATGTCAATGCAAGCCAACTGGATTTGTGGGTTGAAAACCATTGCTTGTGACCAACGGTGGTGACCATCGATAACATATTTTCCACCGGCTGTGATGATTGGGTCGCCGCCCTTCCAAGCCCCACCAGCATAAAAATTTGCTATAAGACTGGGGTTTTTAAAAGAAAACGCAACTGAGTTCGAAAGATCGATTTCGCTTTGCGTTGGTTGCAAAGCTGATCCTGCGATTGTCGCAGGTTTAACAGCTACGGATTCGTCTGTGGGGTTGCCGTCTTTTTTGCCAGCAGCCAAGAATGCATGAAGTTTTGGATCTTTTGCAACTTTTTTTAATTCTTGAACAAACTGTTCATATGGCATTGACCAAAGCTTTTGAATTTTTTCTGCGGTTAATGGATCGGGAGCACTAGCATCTTTAGCAGCATCTCCACCACCAGCAGCAGCAGCCTTTTCTTCTTGTTCAAACAACCAGTTATACAAATCACGATCAGATCTTATAGATTTTCTCATTTTAGTTCTCCTATTATTTTAGAGTATCACATGATATATATTATTATGGTTAACGATTTGTTGCGTGAACTTATACAACTTCTTGTTTTAGAAGCCGCATTCAATACAAAGCTTCTTAAGAAGATGGGTTACAAATATGTTGGCCGCAATAAACGTATTGCTTCAGATACTTTTATTCACGCTAAAGACGATAACAATCCTTCTTACCATAAAACCTTGAGCAAACGTATAAATAAAAACTTAAGTAAAGGTGGCTACTATCGTAGCAAAAAACACGATACCCTTAAAGACCCACCTGCTATGGGCGTATCTTGGACAAAAGGAGAAAAGGGTTAAACCATGCCAGCAAAAAAAGTTAAAGACTTAATAGAGTTCAACAACAGCGTTCCCGACGACTTCAAAGTTAAAGTAATGTTGGGAGGAAGTCAAATTCGTTTGGCTGCTTCGTTTATAAACAACAAAGGTAAAACAATTTATCAACAGGATGATATTCGTAAATCATATTACGGAAAGTCTTTTGAAAATTTAAAAGTCGAAAAAGGAACTGAATCTGCTATAGAAAGATACGAAGACCCAACAGATAAACCTATGTTTCCTTGGGGTTCAGCTAGTTGCAAACCAAACAATGATAAACATAAATACAAATGCAACAACGCTTGGTTTATCAGTCTTACTGAAGTTGCTAAAGGTTATGGCCCAATGCTTTATGATTGCTTGATTGCCAAGCTGGGTGAATATGGTTTTGGTTTAACTGCTGATAGAGGCATGGTTTCTGCAACAGCGGCAGCAGTTTGGAGCGCATATCTTACTGATCGTCCAGATGTAAAAAGAAAAAAACTGGACTTGGATAATTCAACACCAGAAACTGAAGACGATTGTTATGCTAAACATTCTTCTATTCCTAGTTGGAATACTTGGTTAGCAGACCCAAAAAAAGGTTTGTTGCAAAGTGACGAAGAACACGAAAAAGAAGTAGAAAAAAGAAAAATCATGCGTGTGGCTGTTAACTTTGCTTATTTTGACGACGGAATCGTCACGCTTAATGAATTAAGCCAAGCCGGACTTTTGGTTGATCAAACGTTTGGATTGAATGAGAACTATGTTGTTCGACGTTTGTATGAAAGCTTTCTCAGAGATTTAAAGCTTTGACATTAATTTTCTTTGTTGTTATGCTTTAAGCATGACATATCATCACGTTGACCAAACGTATTTCGAATTAATCAATGATGTTCTCACTAATGGTGTAGAAAAAACTGATCGCACTGGTACAGGAACAATCTCGGTATTCGGTAGACAAGTTCGTTATGACTTGTCTTTAGGATTTCCTATCCTAACCTCTAAACGAGTTCACTGGAAGTCTGTTGTTGGAGAACTGCTATGGTTCCTCAAAGGTGATACCAATATTAAGTGGTTAAAGGAGAACGGTATTTCTATCTGGGATGAATGGGCAGACAAGGATGGAAACCTTGGACCTGTTTATGGTAAACAATGGAGAGATTGGAACGGTGTTGATCAGATCAAACAACTGATTCAACAGATCAAGACTAGTCCAGACTCACGAAGACTTATTGTATCTGCATGGAACGTTGGAGATATTCCTAACATGGCTCTTGCTCCATGCCATACGATGTTCCAATTCTATGTGGTAAATGGTAAACTTAGTTGCCAGCTATATCAACGCAGCGGGGATCTTGGATTGGGAATTCCCTTTAATGTTGCTTCATATGCGCTTCTAACACATATGATTGCTCAGGTGTGTGGACTAGAGGTTGGAGATTTTGTGCATACCTTTGGTGACTTGCACATTTATTCAAACCACGTTGAAGCGTTGAAACAACAGTTGCATAGAACACCATATCCAATGCCTAGATTGATGTTAGCTAAGACTGTTACGGATATTGATGGATTCGATTTTGGCAAGGTGACATTAGATGGTTACCAACATCACCCGTCGATTAAGTTGCCTGTGGCTGTTTAAGACTCTTGAGCTTTCTTTGCCATATCTGTTAATGTAGAGACTTGAGATTTAATCGTTTCTACATCTTTGGTGAGAGCAGAGGAATCATTGCCACCAGATGTGGTGGTTCCTGTAGTTGATATCGTTCCCGGTCCTTTGGGAACCGTAGTTGCTGCTGCTGTTTGATCTGCTCCTGTAGTTGAACGTGACTTTGTGGGTTCTTGCTTTCTCTCCCCAGAGGATTTTTGAATAACGTTGATATCTTTTTTCATTTGATCAACGTCTTTGGTTATAGGTTCCAATGCTGTTTTAACAGCATCAGCAACATCTTTCCCAATATCAACGTTCATACTTGCGTCGTCTGCTTCGAAAAGAATAGGATAAAGCTTAACGGTTTTCATTGTTTATAGATATAACTTTATCTTAGATTTGTGTTATGCTAATGTGGTATTATAAAGGAGTAAACGTATGTTTGAATTACAAATTAAAAATCCGCTGCTAGCAAAGCCAGAAATTACGGATTCTGGAGAAGTTTCGGTGAAGTATAAATCACCAAACATTATTTACGTTAACAAGTTCAACGAAGAATCGGCTAAAGAGTTTATTGAAGCAATGGTTAGTGCCCAAAACACAGGGCAAACAATTATTCCAATTGTAATTGATTCTTATGGTGGAGAAGTATATTCTCTTCTTAAGATGATTGATATGATTAAAGCTTCAACTGTTCCTGTTGCAACTATTTGCATGGGAAAAGCTATGTCTTGCGGAGCTGTTTTGCTTTCTTGTGGAGCAGAAGGTCATCGTTATATGGCACCAACAGGAACAGTTATGATTCACGACGTTGCTAGTTTTGCTATGGGCAAGGTTGAAGAAATCAAAGCAGATGCCAAGGAATCTGATCGTCTTAACAAGTTGATCTTTAAAATCATGGCAGACAACTGCGGCAAAGAAGTACCTTACTTTTCAAAACTTGTTCATGAACACGGCCACGCAGATTGGTTCTTGGATGCAGAAGAATGCAAGAAGCACGGAATTGTTAATCACCTTCGTATTCCAAAGATTAAAGTATCTTTTGACGTTGAAACAACCTTTGGTTGATGTTTCATGTGCATAGTCTCGATCATTGTTGCAAAAAGTAAAAACAACGTTATCGGAAACAACAACTTGCTTCCGTGGAAACTACCTTCTGATTTAAAGCACTTTAAAACTATAACCCAAAACTCTGTTATTATCATGGGAAGGAAAACTTATGAAAGCATTGGTAAGCCTCTCCCAAACCGTTTAAACGTCGTTGTAAGCACTCAAAAAAACTTGAACTTACCAAACAACGTTACAGTTTGCAATGACCCTAATGAGGCGTTAAAAGCTTCAAGAGTGTTGTGTTTAAAACATAACATAAACAACATATGGATTATAGGTGGAGCAGCAATATATCAACAATTTATCAAACGTGCAGATAAAATGGTTATTACAACCATTGATGAAGATTGTGAAGGAGACACAACCTTCCCAGTTTATAAATCTGATTTTTGGAAATTAACAGATTGTGTTGACTGTTATGATGTTGAAGGTTATATGCTGGATAATCCAATGCAAATCGGATTAAAATACAAAATAGAAGAATTTGAAAGGATTTTTTGATGACTAAATCATTTACAGAACTAGCAACCAATATTGGTGAATTGGTAGAAAGTAAAAACAAAGCATATGGCTCTGCCTTTGACAAGTGTGGTGATTTCTTAAAAGTTCTATATCCAGAAGGAATCAAACCAGAACAATATAAAGATATGCTTTGCATTGTTAGAGTGTTTGATAAGTTAATGCGTATTGCAACAAGCTA
>Ga0214923_10004277_pt1 | contig 17360 bp, 19 predicted proteins | sample LL1510_MetaG_FD_177993 | JGI IMG/M metagenome (GOLD analysis project Ga0214923, IMG submission 177993) | Freshwater microbial communities from Lake Lanier, Atlanta, Georgia, United States - LL-1510 | ecosystem: Environmental > Aquatic > Freshwater > Lake | place: USA: Georgia | collected... | reverse complement strand
AGTCAAGACATCAGCAAGGCCAAATCCGAAAGCACCGGTCACATCAAGCGCTGACTGCACCGCGTCTTCATGAAACCCATATCTCATGTATGCCCCGCAGTAGTACGTATGCCGATCTCCATTAAGGGCTCGAATAGCTGTTTGACTTCTTGGGGATGCGGGGGTGTATATCGGGTGAGTGTACTCCACTTCATACAAAATCTTCGATGCATCAATCTGATCACCACAGTTTAGAGTGACAAAATAATCCCTCCGCGCTTTGAGCCGTTGCAACGTGTTCATGTAATATGTAATTGCGACAGGAGAGTCGGCTAGTGCGCCAAGTCGGCGTCTGTAATTCCACGCCGCCCACAGCCTTCTGTTAGGAGCCAACACTGACGGATCAGTGTGTAAAACCGTACGATTACGACTATATCTCCAAGAGCCAAGGGCGTGCTGTTCAGCTTCACTTGGGTCGCGGAGCAGCGCGAGAGCTTCATCCGCATGGGTCGCGATAATAACTTTGTCAAAATTCTCAACCGAGCCGCTTCGATGATGCAGCGTGACACTTTCACCGCTCCTACTGATGGAATATCCGGAGGATTGAAGCCGAATTTCGCCCTGAAACCCAGCGCGAAATGCCTTAATATATGCGTGACTTCCACCTACTACCGTCTGCCATTGAGGACGAGTCCGAAGCTCGAGCATTCCATGATTATTGAAAAATGTCAGGAATGAGAGTGCGGGAAATTCCAGGGCATTCGAATCAGGAGCAGACCAGATTGAGCCGATGAGAGGGGCCAAATAATGATCAAAGAAAAAATTGCTTGTTCCAATTTTCTTTAGATAGTCACCAAGAGGAACCTCCCCCAAAGAGCCGCCACGCAAATCCCGCAGCGCTATCCGGTTGAAACGCTGCTGCTCAACAACCATGGCAAGAAATTTGGGATTAAAGAGATTCGACGGAGCTCGTATAAACTCAGCGAACGAAGGCCCCATATACTGGAGTCCCGATTTCTCACATGAAAATCCAAATGACATGTCCGAATCTTGGCGCTTGACGCCCAGTTGATCGAGGAAACGATAAAAGTTTGGGTAGTTACGCGGATTGCATACGATGAAGCCCGTATCAACAGCCAACTCTGGATTAAACGGATCATCCACCACGCGGGTGTTTGTGTGTCCACCGATGTATTCGTTTTTTTCCAGAACGGTCACCCGATGTTTTCTGGAAAGCACATGAGCCACCATTATCCCGGCAACCCCTGCTCCCACCACCAACACACGTAAGGGCTTCGTCTCTACCAGCATCGGTCTACTATCCGTTCATAGACGGGATCGGGCAACATCCGTGCCATCTTGAGAACCCAATTAAATGGAAAAGGGAATGCTATTTCACGCTTTCGACGTTCAATGCCATCACAAATAATCTTCGCGGCTCGCGGAGCATCAACCAGAAATGGCATGTGAAAATCGTTTTTATCAGTCAAAGGAGTCTTCACAAAACCAGGATTTACGATCGAGATCGTAATTCCTCGGGTTTTCAGATGAAAGCGAATGCTCTCCAGAAAGTGGATCATCGCCGCTTTGCTCGCCCCATACGCAGCTGCTCGAGGCAACCCTCTATACCCCGCAAGACTTGCGACGGGCGCTAGATAGCCCTGCCCTCGACTAAGCATTCCCGGCAAAACAGCCTCGATACACCGCAGCATACCTCCAAAGTTCAACTCCATAAGAGATAAATATTCTGCGCTATTAAAGGCCTCAGGGACTGTAAAGATATGAGTGCCAGCGTTTGGAATCGCTAGTTCGATAGGTCCCATATCCTTTTCGACTTGCTCTACAATTCCCTTCATCTGCTCCAGGTCACGAACATCTCCAGGAAAGCAGCACACTTCACCATGCGTCAAAGGGACCTTTGCTTTGATGACATCTAGCACTTCGGCCCGACGGGCTGTGATTGCGACCCGCGCCCCGCGAGCCGCCAACTCGAAAACTAACGCCTCACCGATACCGCTACTGGCGCCAGTCAGCCACACACATTTGCCCTTTAGGTTGAATCGTTCCACGTGTACCCGTCTGTTATTTTTTGATTCTTGAGAGGACGCTGAGAGAATGTAGTTTACTCAACATCTCCACAGTCCCCGCAGTGTATCGCGATACCATCAGCTCTCTCACCGAGCTTCGCCTGACGCACCAGCCATATCAAGCACCACTGTCGACTATAGCCTCACCATGCTAGAGCTACAACTCTTTGATCTTACAAAAGCGTCATCTAAAATCGATGCTTGATGAATCATTTACACGGCAGGCCCATTCAAGCCATACCAGTCCCGACCATAAGAAAAGAACCAAGGACTTATGCGCACGAATATGCTACAACTGCGACGAGGGCTTGTAGCAACCAAGAGACTAAATCGCTCAGAAAACAGGGTTACCATGGTCATAATTTCCTTGCGATCAATCCGTTTGGTACTGATAGCGTGCAGCGCTTACTTCCTTGTATGTGGCCTCTCAGCGCTCTATATCCCAGCATTATGGCTCTGGTCGGCCGGTCTACCAACAACAGTTTCGACGGAGCTGCGCCTGGCGTTCGGAGTAGCCGGCACCTACCTGTGTGCCTTCGCGTTCGGGTGCTTTATCGCAAGCATGGATCCGCCGAGACACCGAGGTATTGTACTCACCGTTTTTGTCGGCAATCTGCTCGACTTTATTACTACACTACAAGCGATTGTGGTCGGGTCTCTCCCAATACTGCAGGGCTCGCTCTTTATAGTGGCAACTGTCTTATGGTCAGCATTTCTCTTGGTCGCATGGTTATCGAGCGCACGTAGTTCCTAGCCCGCAATGTGAAATTTCGCCAGGATGTTATTGCAGCGAATTATTCCACCTAAACCATGCCTACCCGAGATGGCTATCTGCGCCCCAGGCTTGATCAACACGGTTGCGAGCCCTGATGGCCTATACTCACGCAACATCCAGGCAGCATGATATAGAGAACATTTAATTCCAACTATTGTTGGGCAGCTCTACGAAGGTAATTCTTGAGCCGTATCAGGGCTCGCGAACGAATCTGCGAAGCTCGCGACTCAGTAACACCGAGGATCTCTCCGATCTCTTTTAAATTTAACTCTTCATAAAAATACAGACTGATCACAAGCCTTTCCTTTTCCGGGAGGCGGTCAAGCGCACGGGCGATCAGGTTAACTTTCTCATGTCCGAGCAACTTATTAAGAGGGTCTTGCCCTTTGCTTGCTAGCCAATCATCCGCATGGAATCTCTCTTCACCATGACCAAATCCGAGCTCCTCAAAACTCAGCATTACGATGCTTCCTACCTCACCTAACAGCCCCTGTAACTCATCAATCGTTACCCCGAGCTCCTCAGCGACCTCCTCATCAGTGGCTGGGCGGCCAAGTCTCTGCTCAATACGATGGTATGCCATCTCAATACGGTGAGATTTAAAGCGAAGAGACCGCGGAAGCCAGTCCTGCGACCGAAAGCTGTCGAGGATCGCACCCCGAATACGGAACTGGGCATACGTACTGAAGTTCGTCTCATGCTTGGGGTCATATTTTTCCAACGCATCAACGAGACCAATAATTCCTGAGTTCAGCATCTCTTGGAGATCGATATCCTTCGGCATTCGCCCCGAGAGACGGTGCACGACTCGCTTAACAAGCGGGAGATAACTACGAATTAACTCCTCTTTCTCGAAATCATCGATGTTTCTGTAGGCCTCTACGGCCGAACGTTTTGGCTTAACCACCGTATATCTCCTCGTAGCTCGAAAGCACCTTAATTACTATTCCGAAGGTGATGCCAATAACTCCTGTGGCAAACAGACACCTGTATAAAATCGTTACCGTTCTCGCTCCAGTTTGAATGCCCCCAACAAATACGACGAGGCATGCCACTACTATCGTAAGACCGCATAAGATTTTTAAAAATCCGTATGCGCCTCTTCGTACCACTTTTTTAGAAGGTTGGTTCTTTGCCATACCTTGACTTCTCTAATAGCTGGCGAAAGAAAAACTGCATTCCTCCCTTAACTCGATTCTCATGTGCACTACCTACAAGTTTCGCAGCTACCTCAGCAATTCCACGAGCCGCTTTCGTCGACGGGAATTCCGTCGCTAACGGCCGTCGATCCATTATACATTGACGAACTAGCTCATCACTCGGTATCCAACCGATATACCGAGTCTCCACCTGCAGGAACTTTGTTACCGCATTCGACAAAGTGTTAAACGCGACTCGAGCATCCGCCTCGGTCGCAACACCATTCACCACAACAGAAAATACCTTCTCACCATACGCTGAACTTAAAACTTTGATCAGTGCGTATGAATCAGTCAGCGACGTTGGCTCTCCATTGATGACGCAGACAATCTCCGCGGCCGCACTGTTGAAATACATAACGTCGGAGCCAATGCCTGCTGGGGTATCGATGAGCAGGAAGTCATATTTGTTTGCTATGCGCTCAACCTCAGCCATCAGCACCATCTTCTCGTGAGGCCGTAGGCTTTGAATCTCCTCAATACCGCTGGCTGCCGGAATGATAGTAATCCCCCCGGGAGCCTCTATTAGGATATCGTCAAGGGAACATTTTCCCTTAAGCACTTCGTGAAGCGTCCCTCTTGGTTGCACACCAAGTAGCACATCAACATTGGCGAGACCAAGGTCAGCATCGAGGACGAGCACCGAAAATCCCTGTGCTGCCAATGATATAGCGGTATTGACCACAGTATGGGTCTTACCTACACCCCCCTTACCACTGGTGAAGCTGATTACTCGCGTAACCCCCCGATTACTAGATATTTTTTCTATTACACTCACGCAGGATACCCCGTACAAAATAACACCACTCGATAGTTGGTGCCTCAATTTGGATTCACTTCACGGCTCAATCGGCTCAAATAAATTCCCTCCTAACCACTCGAATGCATATACCTCTGTTTGTCCCGTACAACTCCTCACTCCCCACCGATCGCCACCACCCCCAGTGACTGAACTCTGGTATTCGCCGATATTTCATGGTGACTCAACACGGCGTAGCCTGGCGCAAAACGATCAACAAAATTAAATATAGCCGGTCGAAGGTGCGCAGGGGCCAGTAATACTGGAGTCTGTCCAATCTCCCCAAACTTCTCAGCCGAATTTGCTAACTTGTTTATAAAGAGTTGAGCGATGCCAGGCTCAAGAGCCAAGAAAGAGCCCTCATCTACCTGCTGCAACGCCTCACTCATCGCTCGTTCAAGACTTGGGGTTAGGCTGATCAGTGGCAAGACCCCATCCGGAGTTGAATATCGGGCAGTAATAGATCTACCAAATTTGCGACGCACAAATTCTGCTAATTTTTCCGGACTCTTTACGGTGGGAGCCCAATCAGCCAGTGTTTCAAGCACTGAACGGAGGTCTCTTATACTGACCTGTTCACGCAGCAACAATCCAAGCACCTGCTGAAGACCTCCGAGATTCATCACATTCGGAACCAGCTCCTCAACAACTTTAGGCGCTACTTTCGCCAAATTGTCCACCAAGTGTTGCACCTCTTGACGACCTAGCAGCTCGTGCATGTGGCCGCGCACCAATTCAGTTATGTGGGTCGTAACAACCGTCGAAAGATCAACGACTGTGTATCCAGCAAACTGCGCCCGCTCTTTATCGTTATCCGAAATCCACAAGGCATCGAGCCCAAAAGCCGGCTCCTTAGTTGGGGTTCCGGATACAGGGCTGGATACATTGCCTGGATCCATCGCCAGCAAGTGATGCGGCTTTAGTGTGCCCGAGCCGATTACCGTGCCTCGCAACATGAAGCGATACTCGGTAGACTTGATGCGCACATTATCTCTTATGTGAATCGGTGGGACGATAAAGCCGTAATCAAGTGCGAACTGTCTTCGAATCGATCGGATTCTCTCAACTAAATCGCCACCCTCAACGATCTGAACTAGCTCAAAACCGACCTCAAGCTCAAGTGTGTCAACCGCGAGTAGTCCCGTTACCTCCTCGGTGCTACCTGGTTTTGGTCCTGTCGATTCAGCCTCCCTCTGCGCGTCTTCAACCCTCTTGCGTTTGAGCTCCTCTGCTGCACGTCGCTTCACAAAACCCAGAACTCCGGTCCCCGCTGATAGCGCCATAAAGGGCACAAAGGGCAGCCCCGGCAACATAGCCATGGCTGCTGCAACAGCTGATGTAAGAAACAGAGGTCGCGCGCTCTGACCCAGCTGTCCCAGAACTTCACTGCCAAGGTCATCACCTGAAGCGGCCCGCGCAACGATCAAACCCGATGCCGCTGAAATTATGATGGATGGCAACTGCGCGACTAGCCCCTCACCAATCGTCAAGATAGTGTACGTCTGCGCAGCATCCTTCCAACCCATGTTGTGTTGTAGAATTCCTATTAATAGTCCGCCGACGACGTTGATGGCCACGAGGAACAGAGCTGCCACTGCATCTCCCGCAACAAACTTTGCCGCTCCATCCATGGCTCCATAAAACTCAGCCTCTTGAGTAAGCTCTTTACGACGTGTCCGAGCCTCTTTATCGGTTATAAGACCGATATTAAGGTCCGAGTCGATCGCCATTTGCTTACCCGGCATCGCATCCAGGGTAAATCGAGCTGCGACTTCTGCGATCCGGGATGAACCTTTGGTTAACACCTTGAGGTTTACCAGATTAATACATACGAACATCACAATACCGATGATGTAATTGCCGCCAACTACAAATTGACCGAACGCTTGAATGACGTGTCCGGCGGCATCCATACCTGAGTTACCATTCAGTAATATTAATCGGGTCGAAGCAACGTTCATGGAAAGCCGAAAGAGTGTAGTTACGAGCAAAATCGCCGGGAAGGACGAGAACATCAGCGGACGATCGATATACAAGGACGTAAACAGGATTATCAAGGAGACAACGATATTGAGCGCAATACAGACATCCAGCAACGAGGTCGGCAGGGGGAAAATGAGGATTCCGAGTATCCCTACCAACGCGCTTGGGATCAGAAGCCCTCGAACCCCGCCACCCTTAATCTTTAATGTGCTCGCAATTGCATTAGCCATCTTAAAATCTCATTTCCTCTAATCACGTCGCTGATTGTGGCCTGGCACGAGGCCGTTTGAGACGGAACACGTACGCAAGAACCTCGGCGACAGCTCTAAATAATTCCCGCGGGATCTCACTACCCACCTCGGTCGAAGCGTAGAGAGCTCGGGCCAGTGCCTTGCGCTCTAAAATCGGAATTTTGTGCTCGGCCGCTATCTCCCTAATTCGCTGCGCCATGAAATCTGTGCCCTTCGCGACTACGATAGGCGCCGCAAAATTAGCCCGATCATATTTGATTGCTACCGCATAGTGAGTTGGGTTCGTAATAATGACATCCGCTTTCGGCACACTCGATCGAAGCTTATTTTGAAGCCGCTGTTGCCCCTTTGCGATCATACGCCGACGCATTACTTCATCTCCCTCAATCGCCTTGCGCTCTTGCTTCACTTCTTCCTTGGTCATCTTGTTCTGACGCAACCACTGAAAGCGGCCCCACATAATATCAAGTATTGAAATAGCTACGAATACGTACATGATTTTCCAAAATACGTTATTCATCGCAACGCCGGTTAACGAGAGCACATCAGGCAACGACATGTGAACGAGAGATACCATGCGAGGTGCAAATTGCTTTAACGCCCAATAACCTATCGGAAGTATAAGCGCGAGCTTCAGAATGGCTTTAAAGAGGTTAACGATTCCGAAGAGCGAAAAAATGCGTTGAATACCCTTGAGGGGATTGAGCAAGTCCCATCGAAACTTAATCAATTTATCACGGCGATTCCAATCCGTTTGAACCATGACCGAGAGCCCGGCCACCACGGCTACACACACAGAAACAAGCAGAACATCGGGTAGTATCAGTTGGCTAATCCGCGCGAAACCACTTATCAGGTCGTTGGTAGTAAGAGGTCGCTCGTCGGCTATCATCGTAAAAGCTCGTACCATCATGAAGCGAAAGTCTTTGTAGAACATGTTCCATGAATAGCTCACAACCAAAAATCCAGTGACTAATACAAGCGCGTGCTCCAGATCAATGGAGTGAAAGATCGCCCCCTCCTTCCTAATTTCCGCCAACCGACGTTCGGTGGGTAATTCGGTACGCTGTTCGGGTAAACTATCTTTTGCCATCTGTTTGCCAACTCACTCGGGTCTAACCCCAATTTTTCACGAAGCTCACTTTGATCGCCGTGAAAAATGGTCGGGAACACTCCATCCGTGGCTTATTCCCTCATCGCCCCCATTCTTTTGCTATCCCGAACCTCGCACTTTCGCGCAATGCTCCGGCTAATCGAGCTTTCGCGTTGCTGTTCGGGAAGAGCCCCATGTAGGTAGCTGTCAAAGACCCGGCGCGCACTCGTGCCCAAACCTCTGTGAGCAAACCTTATGCCGAGATAAGATCCTGATTCCCCGACAATTTGATAGTGATCAGTGTCAGAAATATGGACCAGCGTCGATTTTCAGCGACTATCTCTGACGAACCCGTCTGAGCTCTATCCCAGAATCGCGCTTAACAGATCGGGAAATCGATTAAATTCACGCCCCAGAAAATACGCCACCTCTGGCAATGCCAGCAGCGAAATGACGAATCCCACACCGATGGTTAAAGGAAAGCTGATAACAAATATATTTACCGTCGGGACTGCTTTGGAGATCAAACCGAGCACAAAGTTTGTCAATAGTAACGCTACAACCACAGGTGCAGCTATCAAACACCCGATCTGAAATATTCGCCCCGTTTGCACCATAAAAGCTTCGAGGCCGGCCGGAGAGAACATAAACGTTCCCGGAGTGATTTCGGTATTTAGTCCACTCAATGCGCTAATCGCCATGTAGTGGCCGCCCATTAAAAGGAAGACTACGATCGCGAAATCACTGTAGAATCGGGATAGGTCTGAAAGCGGAGTATTTGTTGATGGATCAAAGAGCTGGGCGCCATTTAATCCCATGGTTCCGCTGGCAAGATGGCCTGCTGTTTGCGCTCCTGATACCACGAGGAGTGGTATCAGCCCAATCGCTGCACCCAACACCACCTCTGAAACGATCTGACATGAGAGCACCACAAGATCAGGGGGTATAACGGCCATATGCTTTTCATCAAATGAGACAAATGCCAAAACCAAGCTGGCTGGATAACGTAGGGCCATTCCCGTGATTCCACCCCCCAATCCTGGAATGAGCATGAGGAAAGCCAGATATCGGGTCATTAAGAGCATGAAAGTCCAGCCAACATCGAGCCGCGTTAAAAAACCCTCGGCGATAGCTTGCAAGTTGTGGGTATCCACAGACTCTCCCCTCGTACTTACTAGTGTGGACCCATAGTACCAATCTGCCCGTACACGTAAATCGTGAATGAGGCGATACGATTGATCATGAAATGCCCAAAGAACAACATTCCAACGACTGCAGCCCCAATTTTTGGAATAAATGCGAGCGCTGGATCATTAATCTGCGTAGCAGCTTGAAAAATACTAACCAACAAACCTGCCACAAGACCGAAGATCAAAATCGGCGCGCATGTGTAGAGTGCGGTCTCAATACTAATCTGTCCCAACCGAAGAAAATCATCGATACCCATACTGATTGCCTCACACTTGGTACGTTTTAACCAGCGAACTTATTATGAGATGCCATCCATCAACAATCACAAACAACATGAGTTTGAGCGGCAATGAGATGACGACAGGTGGTAGGGTAATCATGCTCATCGACGTCAGCACTGATGAAACCACCATATCGAGCACGAGAAATGGCAGAGCGATCAGAAATCCTATCTGAAAGGCGGTATTAAGTTCGCTCAGAATAAACGCCGGAACCGCCACAAAAAAGGGTACATCAGAGGTGTCTTTGGGAAACTCGGTCTTTGTTATTTGTAGAAACAAGGCTAAGTCTTTCTCTCGTGCATGTTTGACCAGGAACTGGCGTAACGGCGCTATCGCCTTTGTAGTCGCCTCGGACTGGTCCATTTGCCCCTCAAGATAGGGCTTGACTCCATCGTCATAACTTTTCTGAAAGACTGGTCCCATAATAGCAATAGTGAGAAACAGGGCCATTCCCGTTATCACCGTATTGGGTGGAAGTGAAGCTGTACCGATCGCTGTCCGAGTCATGCCCAATACCACGGCAATTCTTGTGAAACAGGTCATGCACAGAATCATCGCCGGCGCGAAGGTAAGAACGGTAAGGAGTATCAAAATTTTTAAGCTGCTTGCGACTGATCCTCCACTTGCCACCTCATTACCTCCGATAGCAATTGATAGATCCGGGAGGTTTGTCTGCCCTGCAGCTAACGCTTCATTCGTGGCTCCACAGACGCGAGCGATCACCAGCACTAGAAGCGCTACACGCACCAAATGAAGCATCAGAAGTGAGATTTTACGCATTGAACGCCTCACTTTCTGCGCATGCCTCGCTCAGAGACACCGAGAAGTCGTTTGTAGCGAGATTATGCGTTGACGCGAACGTGACCCTATCAGAGCCAGTTGACACTAGGAACTCTTTCCCATCAAGCGCAACTACCAGGAGCGAAGCCTTGGGAGAAATTGGCAACCGCTCACGAATAACCAATCTTCGCTTAGTCCCAGTCCCATGCTTTGCTGCATAACGTCGAAATACATGGACACCTAGTGCAAATAGCCCAAGACACAGAAATAAGCCACCAACCATGCGCACGCACGAACCTGCTACCCCATTTCCTCCTGGGTCACGAGAAGGGCTGGCTGCATCAAAAGCAACAGGCAACAACTCCGCAAAGCAAATTTGCGGGGCTAAACTAAGGCACCAGACACCGAGAGCAAAAGCTCGTAGCACTAGGAGAGTTCGACGAGCTACCTTGTTATCCACTATCGCCTCTCTAATCCCTCGATTCGATCCTCAGGCGAGATGATATCTGTAAGTCGGACACCAAATTTCTCATTTACGATTACAGCTTCGCCACGCGCCACAGCTTTCCCATTGATGTATATATCAAGGGGCTCTCCTGCCAACTTCTCAAGCTCTACGACCGAGCCTTGCCCAAGTTGGAGCAGGTCCTGAATTGTCATACGTGCTCGCCCTACCTCTACCGTTACCTGGAGAGATACATCAAGGATGAATTCGAGCGTGCGACCAACCTGCTTCTTCTGTGGCGTTGTAGCTGCCGCTGCGGCTGCTACATCAGCAGCCGCTTGAGCCACATTCTCCAAATTTTGCTCAATATCACTATCTACCATTTTTGATCAGCTCCTCTCTGTTTCGTATATTAATTAAATCCGGTTTGGGAATATCTCGGGAAATTCGAACCGCTCGATTTCCACGCATATTCCCCACTCGTCCGTAAAACTTGGGCATCCCTTCGACCAGAATTCGAGCTTCGTCGGTTGGACTCGTCTCCAGGGTAAGGATATCTCCCGGCTCAAGCCCCAAAAAGTCACGAGTCTTAATCGACCCCCGAGCTAATTGAACGCTCACCCCACACATCGACTGCAGCACGTTACCCTGCATGCGGCGCAGGAGGGCCCCATCAACTTCGAGCCGGGTGCTTTGGATGCTCGTTGATAACTTGCTACGCAACGGCTCCAGCGAAGAGTAAGGCATACAGATTGTGAACAGAGTGCTTTCCTGCTCTAACTCGACTTCGATGTTGATGACGATAACGACATCAGATGGAGGCGCTATGGTAATTGCAAAAGGATTAACTTCTGATCGTAAATACTCAAAGCTGATGGGATACACCGGCGCCCAAGCATCTTTGAGAAGGTCGAGAGCTATCGTGACCACTTTGCCAATTAGGCGACTTTCAATCGGAGTGTACTCTCTGCCCTCTACCTTCACTCGACCCTGACCTTTCCCACCGAAAAGCCCATCGATTACTCCAAAAACAAATGGGGCTGAAACCACAACCAATGCCTGTCCTGACAAAGGAGCCATCTTGATGAGGTGAAGTGATGAGGGGAGGGGCAGCTTCTTCATGAAGGAGCCAAATTTTACCATCTCGATGCCACCAACATTGGTGAAGCACGTCCTCCCCAGAAAACGCGCCAAACCGGTACGGAATTGGCGGGCAAACCTTTCATGAATAAGCTCAAGGGTCGGCATGCGCCCGCGAATGATGCGCTCTTGACTTGCAAGGTCGAGCCGCTTCACATTCTGCTGGCCGACTGCATCTACCGATCCCTCTTCGATATCTCCCTCGGATAATCCCTTAAGGAGAGCGTTGATTTCATCCTGACTCAAAACTTGGTTCATAGCTCCCCTACTGAATCACGAATTGGGTGAAATAAACGCGTCGTACATCCTGCTGTCGAAGCCTCTCGTTGATTATTTCTCGAACGGTTTTCTTGAGCTTCTCTTTACCCTTCAGATCTTGCAATTCCACAGCCGTCTGAGTGGTTAAATGCGTTATTATTGCGTCTCGGATAGGAACCATCCGGGCGTACATTTTTTTGGGAACCTCGGGACCCTCAAATTCGACTTGCACCTGCAGTCGAATAAATTGCCCACCTGAAAGATTGACGATGAAGGCGTCGAAGGGAAAGATCGCTCCCATAGCCTCTTCCCCCTCGGCCAACTCTACGCTGTCATCTGCACCCTCCATTAGAGCAGTAGCCGGCTGCTCGACCGATGTCAGGAGAGCTTCCTGGACCTCAGGCTGATCTGAGCCTCCGAAGAAGAAGAATCCAGAGGCGGTTCCGACACTAACTACAAGCGCCACGATACCAGCCACGACTAGAGGGTTTCTCCTCTTCGTTGGGGCTGGAAGCGCCGCCACCTCGGGCTGTTGTTGTTTTCTATTTTCTTCGACCATGCCTAGCACTACTCTTTAAGAAACCTTACAGCTCCCACCACCTCTCCGGTGGTCGGATAAGCTACATCGAAACTACGACAGTCGCCGACCACCTCAATGCGAAACACGACAGGGGGGTCAATACTCTCTCTCACGAAGGATCCGAACTGATGCAAGGCGCCGTATCCGGGCTCGCCATCACAAACCCGAAATACTACTGCATTTCCCAGCGTAGCGACCGACTGCACGTTCCGCCGAAGAGACTGCCTTGCAGCATCCTCTTCAATGAGAGGTGACGGCCCTAAGACCGGCATTTCAACAACTACACCCTCTGACCGTCCTACGGTCGACTCAGCAAAAGGAGTGCCAGGGCCCACATTCCCCCTCAATGGGGTGTGAACACTCGATTTTCGGGTGGAATTCGGGAGCGACTCGGTGCGCCACTGTGTCAAAACCAGGAAGAAACACACAAGCAGTGTCAAAAGATCGCCAAAACTAATGAGCCAGGCTGTCGAAGCAGCGCCGGAGGAATGAGTCAGCCGAGTTAGACTACGGGTGTCCATGACGTGCCCCCTCCGATTTCATGCGAAGATGCACCACACGCGGTGATACAACAGGCGATTCCTCGACAAACACCCCAATAGCCTGCTCCGGCACATTTTGCTGTCGGAAGAAATCTCCGAGCGCCCTGACCCTATGCAGCGCGTAGTGCAAATTGCCCTGCGCGACGTCAAAATTGTGCTGGGAAACGAACACCACAAATTCAGCCCTGAGATCATGATGCCTCAAAACTTCGGCAATGGCGATTAAGTCAGGAGCCTCTGACAGCACTGCTCCAGTCTCTGAAAAGGCGTTAATCTCTCTGGGATTCATAATACTGCCTTGATGGGCAATAACGCTACGCTGCACGCCGTCATCTTCAGAAACGATATAAGCCCGCTGAAATGCCGCTGTGAAGAAAACTAGAATGATCAACAACACTGCCACGTACTGAGTGTAAAATGCCTTAAGTATTGTACGATCCAATCCGGCAGTATTCATGCGAGGGCCCAGCTCCTTCATTAACTAGCAGTTTTATGCGCAGGCAAAACTCTGAAGGCGCTGCTCCAACATAATAGGATTCTCAAGTCGGGCGATACTTATGAGACCTTCAAGGGTGATTTTTTTGCACTGCTCCCGCTCTTGCGCGGAAAGTCTGAGTTTACCTGCCATCGGAAAGAAGAAGAGATTTGCAGCAACAGCACCATACAAAGTGGCGATCAGAGCCATTCCCATAGCGGGCCCCACTGCTGCCGCGTCATGAAGGGAACCCATCATTTGAATCAAGCCGATCAACGTGCCAATGAGACCCATGGCGGGAGCGAAATTTCCGGCCGTTTCCCACACGTGAACAGATCTCCAGGCTTGCTCGGTCGAAAACCTCATTTCTGTAGAGAGGATTCGATGCATATCGTCCACGCCCTGTCCGTCTACCACCAAACTAAGTCCAAGACGAAGAAAATCATCATCGACACCTGATGCCTCTTCTTCTAATACGAGTATTCCTCTCTCCTTAACACGCCTCGACATGCTCAGAAGAAATTGCATCCTCTCACCTGGCGAAGTAAGGTTTTGAGCCAAAGACGAGCGTCCAGCTTCGACCGCCAGCCGAACATCTCGCAAGGAAAATTGAATCAGGGTCGCAGCAAACGTACCCCCGATTACAAGAAGAAACCCCTCTGGATTAATGAATCTGAGCGGGGTCCCTCCGGAGAAGGCACCAAATATCAGTAGCGAAATGGCGCTGACGAGCCCTACAACTAAGGAAGTATTAATTGGTCGTTGCGTCGCTGACGCACTCGCCAAGGATGTCATTCGATACGGGCGAGGGTTGAAATCAGTCATGTCTTTTCCGTTAATTCTACAGGCACTCAACTATACCAAACGAGCAGTCACACACCTGACACCAGTATGATCGGAGCAACTCTGATGCCATCCACTGTTTTATCAGCATGTGTCCTAAGCTGCTGATACAAGGTGTGCTGCCCCCACCTTAGGGTTGGTTTTTGACGCCCCGACTTTTAGGTACAGATTTGAGATGTCAATCTCCTGACGAAAGGCTCCATTAAAATCAAAGGAGCATGGCTATCAAGGTATACGGCCGACCTTAATGTATGGCGAATCAGGCGGAGCTCATGAAATGTGGAAGCGAGCGAGGACATGGCACACACTGCTTTGCAGAGCAGCACCGCAGCGACGTCTCCACCTCAAAGACTCACTTCCTGCGAGTGTAAAGCATTTCAAACGAAATAAATTCTCGTCCATTTGGAGCTGTGTCAAACATCGAAAATTCATATTTATCGGCGGACTTAATGCGTAAAACCGACTTAACGGTTTTAAGCGCTCCGATCAGCGGATCGTAGACCTCACTAGTCATTTCAAAGACATTTTGCTCTGGATTATATCTGCCCGACGAAACCGCCACAGCGGTGTTGAGAGAATCGACCCACACCATCTTGAACTGTCGTGCACCGTTATCGAATCCCATGAGACCCATTCCTTGAAACTTTTCTCCGCCGGCCTCTCCTTGAAAATCTTCTTGCAGAAAACGATCGCCAAGCACCCAACGGATTGTTGATGCCCCCCTGGATACCTGCCGCTGCTGGTCTGGGCTACTTCGAAATGAGATCTCGCTCTCCCACTCACCCGCGAACATCGCGAGAAATTTATGAGATGGGCCAGGTCGACTTATGGCCGCCCATTGCATGGGGGTCAGCGTTCGCGCAGATACACCGTCTTCAGCTGAATGATTACTCAGAGAAGAACAACCCGGTGTGCACACTAAAAAAACAGCCACTACCGTCCACGATATCTTTCTCATAAACGACTACCCTAGTTACGTTTCACACCTAACGACCTCTGTGGATCAATAAGTCTGCCCCACCCTATCACTCTATTGAGTATCCGGTCGAGCCAATGGCTGGTTATACCTTGCCGATTTGACGGGCAAGCTCCACAATGTTTTGTATGCCGATTGTTTCACCCACTCGCATTCCTAAACTACGCAAACCACCTCGCCTGCAACGTGGCGACACTATCTGCGTGATAGCTCCCGCTAGTCCACCATTAAGCGCCTCACTCTTCGATACAGCGACAAAACGCCTCTCTGAGTTGGGATACGAAGTTCGTATCGGCACCCATGCCCGAGACACGAACGGTTTCCTAGCGGGCAGCGATCGCCATAGGATTTTGGATCTCAACAAGGCTTTTCGTTCAAAAAGCGTCAGGGCTATTTTGTGTGTACGGGGTGGGTATGGCACCGGTCGCATACTCACTCAGATCGACTTCAAAGCGCTGCGACAATCGCCCAAGATCCTAGTGGGCTGCAGCGATCTGACGACGTTACTATGCGGAGCTCTGGTTAAGTCAGGAATAACTGCTTTTCACGGTCCGACGGTTCAGTCCCTGATGCAGCCTGACTGCCCTCCTTTCACATGGGAGAGATTTCTCGCCCAGCTCCGCGGCGGCGATGAATGTGTAGGGCCAGTGGTAAGCCCTGCTGAGTCAACAATAGATTCTTTATGCCCGGGTCGAGCTACTGGTCGCCTTGTCGGTGGAAATTTATCAATCATCAATTCCCTCATAGGAACCTCATTTTTACCCTCTTTGTCGGGGGCGATACTCTGCTTGGAAGATGTGGGAGAAACTCCCTACCGCATTGATCGAGCGCTCACTCATTTTCTGAATCTCGGGTTGCTGAATGGAGTAGCGGGATTCGCATTAGGAACTTTTGACAAATGCTCATACAAACCTCAGGACGCCGAGGCTTTGCAGTCTTTACGTGACGTGATAATCGATAGACTGCGGCCACTGAAGAAACCAGTAGTACTAGGGCTACCATTCGGGCATATCCCAAACAATGCGACCATACCGCTCGGCGCCATCGCAACTCTGGATGCAAGACAAGGGGCGCTCATCATTGAGGAAGCAGGTGTCGACTGAAAAATGGTCGGGCTAGTGGGAACACAAGAAGTCACGGTGAAACAGACAAAATCGAAGCCTACTGCTCGACCAATCTTCCATCGAGATCAAACACCTTAACTTCGCTCTCACCAGTGACTCGATCAGAAACCTTAACTGAGACAACCGGTTTTACCTCGGCGGGTGCCACAGGCTCATCAATCACGCTTGAAATCGGCCTTAGGGCCTCATTTGGGCGCTTGTCTCCTTGGCCGCGTAGTCCCAGCGTTAATTTTCCGTGCACTGCTGCTAGGCTCACTCGGAGTGAATCCCGAAGGCTGAGCAATAAGGTCACGGTCACAAGTTGTCCCTCTGCTGCGTTTGCTGCTGGTTTTCCCTCTGTGGCGCGATTAGAAGCTAGCACTCGCACCGGTCCGGCCAAAACCGAAGCTGTTCTTTTTCCAAATACATCGGTGAGCCATACCAGATCGACGTCCGTGCCCGGCTGCGCCCACCCATCAACGTTGTCGAGAAGGGGTTCAACAGTTAATGCAACGGCACGGTAGTTCCGTGGTAACGCTGCAGTGAGAATATGAACAGGTTGCCTATTGGTCAGTGAGCC
>Ga0214923_10004275_pt1 | contig 17363 bp, 15 predicted proteins | sample LL1510_MetaG_FD_177993 | JGI IMG/M metagenome (GOLD analysis project Ga0214923, IMG submission 177993) | Freshwater microbial communities from Lake Lanier, Atlanta, Georgia, United States - LL-1510 | ecosystem: Environmental > Aquatic > Freshwater > Lake | place: USA: Georgia | collected... | reverse complement strand
ATAATCTTCGCGTATATTGGCACTTTTACGTAATCTTCTGTAAGGAAAGCACAACGCATCAAACCGAGTTTTGCATTGAAAGTGGCACTTGGTTTTGTTGCAAATTGATCGTAGGTTTCGTAGTATTTATAAGCCTTCGCGTACTCTTTGTGGGCGTAGTAATAATTGGCTGCTTTTCCAGCTGCATATTCAAAGTACGGATTGTTTGGTGTCAATAAATACTTTTCGTAATTCTCGACTGCTTTCAAGGTATCCTTGATTTTGAAGTACGAGTTTCCAAGGAAATAATACGTTTCGTTCACAAAACGACCTTCAGGGAAGCGGCTCAAGTACGATTCAAATTTAGTAGTTGCTTCGCGGTAGTTACTGTCCATATAGCTTTTCATCGCAGGGTCATAGAACATATTTTCCTTCTCGTCTTTCGAAATATTGGCACATGGATATTTATCCGCTAATTCCGCTCCTTTCTCCGGTTGCTTCAACTGACCATAAACGTCGATTAGTCCTTTAACGGCTCGTTCGCAAATGTCTCTTTCGTTTTCATGCTCGGATAGAATTTTCACGTATTCCAATTCCGACTGATTGTAATCCCATTTTTTATAGTACAAATCCGCGATTTCTAATTTCACTTCTAATAAATAGGTAGAACGAGGATAATCACGCATGAAATTGCGGTAAACGGTCAAAGCTTCGTCATAGTTTTGCTTCGTCACATAACTTCTTCCCAGTTCATAGGTGGCATTCATTAAATATTTTGACGATTTCTGTTTACTGGTTAACTCACGTAATATTTTGATTTTTTCATCCAATTGAGAATTATAACCATATGATTTTGCCAAATAGAACATAGCTTTATCATTCAAGGCAGAGTTCAATTTCAAGACTTCATTGTAGTATTGAATAGCCAATAAATTTTGCTTGGTTGTGTAATAGCCATCCGCTACACGGAAAGTTGCATCCAGTTTTTTCTGTGCGTTTTTAGGTTCAGATTGTAGGTAAATTCTAAAATTCTCAATCGCATCTGCGATGTTACCTTTTTGCCAATAAGCATATCCAAGATTGTAATACGCATCCACTTTTTGAGTTAGCGAATTGGAAGCAGGCGCATTTAAAAATTCTCGATAAACTAAAATGGCTTGATCAAGTTCGTTTTCACGGATATAAATTTCAGCGACCCAATATTTTCCCAAAGCAACTAACTGTGGGTCAAGTGGGTATTTTTCCACTAATTGAAATGCGTTCAATGCTTCTTTATAACTATCTTTCTGAAACAACTCAACGCCATAATTGAACGCAACGGTTTGGTACACTTTCTTCAAACGAGTATCTTTGGACGGCAAATTGTCCAGAGATTCCAATGCTTTTGCGTAATTACTTGTGTTGGTGTAAACGTTTACTAAATATTGATACACATCGTTTTTGCGCTTTGATTTAGGATATTTGTTCAAGTAGTTTTCGAAAGCACGAACCGATTCATCATAGGGGTTAATGTCCACTTTGAACGAAATTACCGCGAAATTATACAAGGCATCTTCTTGAATATCCGGTAAAATCTTCATTTCGGATGCGCGTTCAAAGGCGCTACGAGCAGGAAGCAATTTATCTAATTTCTGATACGATTCACCAATTTGATACATGGCAATTTGACCCAAACTATCCTCGACTCGTGTTACTTTGTCCAAGCTTTTTATGGCTTTATCGAATTCTTTATTTCTGAAATAACAATAGCCCAATTCATACGCATCGTCCCGACTAATTTTTGCTTGAGCTGAATATTTTTCCAAGTAAGGTACTGCTTCAGAGTAATGTCCTAATTGGTAATGTGCATCACCAATAATGTGTTGGATGTCCGCTTCGTTGTTTACAAATGTGCCATTCAGAACTGTTGTTGCATACTTAACTACCTCTTCATAAAGCCCTTGACGGTGGTAGATTTGCGCAATGTAATATGGCACAACACCGCTAAACGTTGAATCCGATTGCAATTTTTTGAAACCTTCCAAAGCGGTTTGCAATGCGTTTTTCAAATAACTTAGGTGCGAAAAGAAATACAAGCTAGGTGAAGCGTATTGCGTTTTTCCATCTTTTGCGTCACGGAAAGCATCATACGCGACCTCTTTATTCCCATTTTGCATGGCGGAGTAGCCTAATTTGAACAGAAATTCTTCTTGCAGTTTTTTGTCCAATTCAGCAATGGGGATTTTATGCAACCAAATTTGTGCATTTTCAAAATCTTCTTTTTGGAAAAAGAAATTACCGATTTTGAACCCAATTTGATACCGGTAAATGTTTTCTGGATAGCGCTTGTTGAATGCTTCCAGTAGGGGAATGGCGTCGTTGTTATAGAGTTCCAATGCAGAAATACCCTCGTAGTACAAAGCTTTGATGTACATCGGGTCATTCTCATTCGGATAAGCCTGAATGAATTTCCTACATTCTTCACGTGCAGCACTGTATTGTGCTTTTTCATATAATTCTTCAGCTCGAAAATAGCCTGTGTAGTCACCGGTATATTTTTCTGTTTGTTGCCCAAAAACAAATAGTGGCAACGACAAAAGGAGGGTAAAAAGATATTTTTGCATAGTATTCAACGCTTGTAAAATTAGTGCGAAGCTTTGCGGGCAATGGCGAGCAATTTAAAAGTTTTAAACCTGACTTTGTTAAGATAAAATCGTAAAACGAACAAAGCGTTACAGTGTATTCGTGATTTTTGTAAAAACTAATTAGGCCGTGTCAAAAGTTATTCAAATTTCCAATGCGCAGATTTATCAGCAGGAAGCGTTAATTCTCAAGAATGTTAATCTATCGCTCGACGAGACAGAATTTGCCTATTTGATCGGTCGCACAGGAAGTGGAAAAAGTAGCTTATTGAAAACCCTTTACGGTGAAAGTACACTGAAGGAAGGCGATGGAATGGTTGCGGGATATAATCTGCGCAAATTACCCAAGAAAGAAGTTCCTTTTCTCCGCCGAAAAATCGGGATTGTGTTTCAGGATTTTCAATTGTTAATGGACCGTACGGTGATTGAAAATTTATACTTTGTCTTACAAGCAACGGGTTGGAAAAATAAAAATGACATTCACAAAAGAGCGTTGGGATGCTTACAATTAGTGGGTGTGGAACAAAAAGCAAATGCTTATCCGCACGCGCTTTCAGGAGGTGAACAGCAACGCGTTTCCATAGCGAGAGCCTTATTGAATCAACCTAAATTAATCTTAGCCGACGAACCAACGGGTAACCTTGACCCTGAAACTTCGGCGGAAATCATGCAGTTGTTGATTGCAGTTGCCAAAGAGGAAAAAACAGCTATTTTGATGGCTACGCACGATATGCAAATGGTAAACAGTTTCCCCGGTCGCATCATTCGTGTGGAGAATAGCCAATTGATTGAACAAAGGTAGTTTTGATTTTGCATTCACCCATTTCCCCCTTTTTGAGCAATCTATCTTATCCTAAACGGGTTTGCTTTCAATAATTTTTTACATTTTGTGTAAACCTATTTTAGCAAAACTAAATTCAAAATGTTTTTGCAAATCCTTTTAAAATTTTTTCAAGCTCAACGAGAAATATAAAATCCTGTTCCGAAGACGAATTAGAAATCGGAAAAATTTCTAAAAGACCTTAAAACGCTTTTTCGCTAAAAAATTAAACTTTTTTCGCAAGCCAATTCGATTTTCTTACTTTAATTTGTATCTACAAAAATTCTTCAAAATGGTTGATGTATCGCTTTATAATTTCAGTGTTCCTATTCAAATGAGATGGAATGATATGGATGCTTTGGGACATGTGAACAACGCCGTTTATGTGACGTATTTTGAAGTTGCTCGCGGTTATTTCATGCTCAAAGCTTGTCCCGATTGGAATTGGGAAAAAGACATGTTTTTAATCGCTGGTGTGAATGTCAACTTTCATAAAGAACTGTTGCTAACAGCTGTTAATGCACGCGTACATGTGCGTACTTCAAAAATTGGAGGAAAGAGTTTCGTGCTCGATTATGTGATTACTTCTGACAAAAATGGCGAACAAGTCGTACATGCAACGGGTTCCACAACGCAAATCATGTTTGATATGCAAATGCGTAAAACGATTGAAGTACACGATTGGGTGCGAGCTTCGTTGACAACTTTTGATGGGCTGTAATTAACCCATTTCTCCCACTAACGAAACGGCCAATTGCTTTTTAATAATGGCAATATCTTCGTAGGTACCGAACAAATGCTGAAGTTTCGTTAAAGCGGCTTCTGTAGTTAGGTTGGCGCCACTTATTACTCCCACTCGTTGGAAGAAGGAACTTGTTTGATAGGTTCCTTGTTTTACAGCTCCCGAACTGCATTGCGTAACATTTACAATTAATCCACCAGCGTTCAAATACGATTCGATTAAATGTTGTAAAACAGGATGGCTAGGCGCATTTCCCGCACCGAACGTTTCTACAACAACAGCTTTTGTTTTTGAAACATCGAATACGGCTTCGTAACATTGTACTGGAATTCCTGGATATAACTTAATTAAGCCAATATTGCCAGACATCTTGCGATGAATTTCCAGTTGATTTTTTCCACTGCGAAATAAGCGATCGGTTGCATAATCGATGTTTACTCCCGCTACAGCTAATTCAGGATAATTCGGAGATTGAAACGCTTCAAATTGATTGGCAGAAACTTTCGAGCAACGATTTCCGCGGTATAAGGAATATTCAAAATAAACCGCCACTTCTTGAACAACACTTTCGCCTTTTTCTGTCTTAGCCGCAGCAATTTCAACTGCTGTGATGAGGTTTTCCTTGCCATCTGTGCGAATGGTTCCAATCGGAAGTTGTGAGCCGGTTAGAATTACAGGTTTTTTCAATCCTTGCAACATAAAACTCAAGGCAGAAGCAGTAAATGCCATGGTATCGGAACCGTGCAACACCACAAATCCATCGTATTGCTTGTAATTGCGCTCAATAATTTCTATTAAATCTGTCCAATGACACAAAGTGATTTCAGAGGAATCAATGGGTTTATCGAAACTGATACTTTCCAGCGAAATGTTGAGGCGTTGCAATTCAGGCACATGGTCGAAAATATGTTCAAAATCGAAACTCTTAAGTTCACCTGTTCGCACATCCTTGATCATGCCGATGGTCCCACCTGTATAAATAAGGAGAATTTTACTCATGTTTAAAAATAGGTAACTTTTTTGTAATTAGATGGTTTTAGATATTCTATAGCATAGTCAATAAAAAAACACATAACTTTGTGTGTACAATAATACAATTTTTCCTAATCGCAATGAGACAGGTTACGATTTATACTACCGACAAAGAATATAGCCATTTTATAGAATTGGCAAAGAATCTGCATTATGTCAAAAAGATTGAAACAGATGATGCTCCTCAAAAAGAAGCCATTGTGAAGAATGTGAAAAAAGGTTTTGAAGAAATGAAATTAATTAAAGAAGGGAAATTGAAAACAACTTCTTTGAAAGATTTTTTGGATGAATTATAAAATTGAGCTAACAGATAATTTTAAGAGAGAAGCCAAAAAACTCATTAAAAAGTATGCTTCATTGCGTTCCGAAATTGCTGAAATAGGTGATTTGCTTTCACAAAATCCAACTCTTGGAACTCCATTGGGAAATGATGTATACAAAGTAAGAATATCTATTGCGTCAAAGAACAAAGGAAAATCAGGAGGTGCTAGAATAATTACCTTCGTAAAAATCATGAATGAAGCGGTTTATTTACTTTCTATTTATAATAAAGGAGAAAAGGATTCCATTTCTGATTTTGAACTGAAACAGTTATTAGAATCATACTTATAAAACAGTTGAGATTTATAAACAATTACTGAAGAATCAACTGTTCAATCCAAATAATTGAACCGCATTTTCATACGTAATTCGTTCAATTTCAGTTATCGGTAAGGCATAAATATCTGACAATTTTTCGGCGACATATTTCACGTATGAACTTTCATTTCTTTTTCCACGGAAGGGAACAGGCGGTAAGTAAGGTGCGTCGGTTTCAAGTACCAAATGTTCAGGAGAAATAGTTGCCAATACTGCTGGTAAATGCGAGTTTTTGTAAGTAACTACACCACTAATTCCCAATTTGAATTGACCGTAAGCAATGGCTTTATTCGCTTGTACTTCGTTTCCAGTAAAACAATGAAATACACCACTTAAATTAGCGTCGTTGGTCTCGTCCAAAATTTCAAAAACTTCATCAAAAGCTTCACGTACATGAATCGCAATGGGCTTTTTGAGTGTTTTTGCCCAATTGATTTGCTCACGAAAAGCATCTTTTTGCGCTTGTATAAACGTTTTATCCCAATATAAATCCATTCCGATTTCTCCGACAGCACAATAGTTTTCCGGGTGATCAAACAGTTTTTGTTTCATCAAAGCCAATTGTTCGTGCCAATCTTCCTTTACATAAGCAGGATGCAAACCCATCATTTGAACAAAAACAGGGCTTTTTTCAGCCAAAAATTCCATCGCAGAAATACTGTCTTTGTCTACATTCGGTAATAGGATAAACTTTAACTGTTCGAGCGCACGCGTGATTACGGCGTCTAAATCTTCTTTGAATTCTTCTGAATAAAGATGTGAGTGAGTGTCGATTAACATTAGAAAAGAGAAATGCTTAAACCAAATTGAAGCGGATGCAATTGAACGCCATTGTTTTTTTCGAAAATTCCACTGAATTGATACGAAGCGAACAAGGCCCAATTGCGAAGTCCTACACGCGCATGAACACCATAGTTCAACCAATTGTGATAGATCAAAGTGGTTTTGAATTTTTGAAAATAATCATCGGCTTTGGTAATTTGTGTTTGGTTCATGATGGGTTGAATCCCCAAAAAACCACCGATGTGAAACTTGAATTTATTTTGCCATTTTGACGTACAAAAACGCAATTCAAGGGGAATGTAAAACCGATGTGTTCGCAAGGTATTATAAGTAGCACTCGCAGTAATCTGTCCAATTTGAACGCCATTGACATTCGAAAATGTATGCATACTTGCCACTTGCGCAAAACCATAAGCAAAACCCCAGCCAAATGAGAAATTTTGATTTTTCTTAGCACGCGCATCAAACATGCAATTCACATTCACGCCGATAGAGTTCCAACGATTTTGAAAGGGAGATAGACTTCCTGTCCAGTCGTTATAAGTAAGGTCAATTATCAAGCGGTCGTACCTGCGATTTTCCGCATCTTTGATGGGTCGCCAACCGTTCATATACCACATAAATCCTGGTCGGTTACGCGAAATCGCATTCGAATCCGGCTCAATTTGTGCGAAAAGTTGAGAGCTGATGAACAAGAAAAAATAAATCAGTTTTTTCATGACAAACATTCGTAATATTTTTCCCAACGCCATGCATCTTTTACTGCGTCAGCAATCGTATGTTTTGCTTTCCAACCAAGTACTTTTTCAGCTTTACTTGCATTGGCATAAATTTCGGTTACATCACCAGGTCTTCTTGGTCCAAATTCCCAGTTTAATTTCATTTCACAATTGGTTTCAAAGGCAGCAATTATTTCTAATACACTTGAGCCTTTTCCGGTACCGATGTTTATGATTTCTACAGCTGACAATTCATTTTCTTGTAAAAACTGCAACGCTTTCACGTGCGCATCAGCTAAATCCATCACGTGAATGTAATCACGTATACATGTTCCATCTGGGGTTGCATAATCATTTCCAAAAACAGTCAATTTTGCTTGTCTACCAATGGCTGTACTAGTGATATAAGGCAGCAAATTATTGGGTTTTCCTATTGGAAATTCCCCGATTAGACCTGAAGCATGCGCACCAACAGGATTGAAATAACGCAAGCTCATTAATTTCAATTCGGGATTTGCACGAAAGGTATCTTCGATGATTTGTTCTCCCATCCATTTGGTATAACCATACGGAGAATTCGGAAAACTTTTTGGTGTGTTTTCATCCACCTCATGTAATCCTTGGGGTTCACCATAAACCGTACAAGAAGAAGAAAAAACAAATTGTTTTACACCAAATTGAAGCATGCATTTCAATACATTAATTAAGCCCAGTAAATTATTTTGATAGTAATCCAAAGGTTTTGCAACGGATTCTCCAACAGCTTTGTGTGCTGCGAAATGAATGACTCCGGTAAAGGAATATTTTTGAAATACAATCGCTAAACTTGATGCGTTACATACATCCACCTTCTCACAAAGTATTGATTTACCTGAAATTTGTTGTAGGCCATTTAGAACTCGCTCATCAGCGTTTCGAAAATCATCCACGATTACAGGTGTAAACCCATTTTCAAGTAAAGAAATAAAGGTATGTGAACCAATGTAACCAGCACCTCCAGTAACTAAAACAAATCTTGACATACTCAAAGATAAGGATTCTAGTTACTGACTTTTAATACTTATACATTTTCAATGAACATTTCTTTGTTTTAGAGTGTTTTAATATCATGAATTCAATTTTTTCCCTTTTACTTTCTTTTTTTTTAAGTCCAGTCGCAACCAATTATTCACTTGAAGTTTCTGTGAGCAATGTTCCAACGAATAAAGGAAATGTTTTTGTTGGTTTATACCGTACTAAAGATGCTTGGCCTGAGTTTGGCCAGCAGTTTAAAGGTAAAATCGTACAAGCGGAAAAAGGAACGACAAAGATTGTTTTCGAAAATCTTCCTGAAGGAACATACGCATTAGCCGTTTATCACGATGAAAATAAAAACGGAGTATTAGACAAAAACTTGGTCGGAATGCCAACAGAAGTGTATGGATTCTCTAATAATGCACGCCGAACGTTCAGTGCACCGACCTTTGAAGAAGCAAAATTCAATATTCAAAAGGACACGAAGCATACCATTTGGATAAAATAATGTCCATTCTCATATAGGGTGTTGGCGAACTTTTTAATGATTATCTTCCTGTGCTTTATAACTCCTGTACATTTCTACTTGCGCATGAAAAGGAGGTAAATTGTTTCGCCTGTAATTATTCGAAGAATCAGCTGTAATTAAACGGGCTTTTACACTTCCACGCCATTGATAATCAAAAATGCGTTCCAATTCTTCTTGGATTTTTTTATCTTCAATTAAGGCTCCAACTTCAATTCGTTTATCAAGATTTCGCTCCATGAAATCAGCAGAAGTAATGAAATATTCCGGTTTTCCTCCGTTTTCGAAAATTAACATCCGAGCGTGCTCCAAATAGCGATCAACGATACTGATTACAGTGATGTTTTCACTTATTCCCTCGATACCAGGCACTAAACAACAAATTCCGCGAATAATCATGTCTACTTTTACGCCTGCTTTGCTTGCATCGTAGAGCTTCGCTATCATTTTTTGGTCGGTCAAGTTGTTTAATTTGATACGAATAGCTGCTTTTTTCCCTTTCTTGCGTTACTAATTTCGCGGTCTATTAGTGTTAACAGCTTTCTTTTTGAATTGAACGGCGAAACCAGTAATTTTCGGAAACTAAGACGCTCCAAATGATTTTCTAAAAGGCGAAATACTTTTTTAACCTCATTCGAAATTTCTGTTCGGGAAGTTAACAACGACAAATCACTGTAAATACGTGCTGATTTTTCATTGAAATTACCCGTTCCCACATAGGTGATAAATTGTTCTCTTCCGTCTTTAACCCGTTTGATTTGCAGTAATTTAGAATGCACTTTTAGGTTCGGGAATCCATAAATCACTTTTCCGCCAAAATCTTTGATGCGTTCGCTCCAGTATAAATTGTTTTCCTCGTCGAAACGTGCCTGCAACTCCATCACGACCGTCACGCTTTTTCCGTTAAAAATCGCTGCTAGCAAGGCGTTCATGATTTCTGAATTTCTTGCCACCCGATAAATATTGATTTTGATTTCTCGCACGCGTGGATCAACGGCAGCTTCTCTCAGTAAATCAACGATATAACTAAAACGCTGATATGGAAAATGCAACAGCACATCTTGCTTTAAAATCGTTTCAATGATGCTTACGCCTTTCTCAAATATTGGAACTTTACAAGGCGCTTGTTTTGGAAAATTGTATTCGGAATGTCCAAAATCAGGGAACGACATGAAATCTTTGAAATTGTGGTAACGTCCACCTGAAATGGTATTGATTCCCTTCCTTAAATTCAAGGATTTCAATAAATAAGCCAATAAATCTTCTGGCATTTTTTCATCGTAGACAAAGCGAACAGGCACTCCTTTTTTACGTTCTTTCAGACTTTTTTCAATTTTATCGATAAACGACAAGGTCAAATCATCATCTAAATCCAGTTCAGCATCGCGTGTGAACTTAAAGGTATAAGCCTCCGCTTCTTTTGGGCTAAAAATCGAAAAAATATCTTTTAAGTAAAGGCGAATTATGTCATCTATTAGAATAAAATCAGTTTTTGTGCCTCTTTTTAGTTGATAAAAACGACTTAAATCACCTGGAATTTGAATCAAAGCATAGCGAATTTTATTGTTCTTTTCAGTGATGCGTATTGCTAAATAGATGGCATAATCCCGAAGTTTTGGAAAAGGATTTTTTCTATCTAAAATAATAGGAAAAATAGAGTGCTTAATATTTTCATGATAAAATGTTGCCAATTCGCGTTTTTGTTCAGCAGTAGTTTGCTTTTCGTCAATATGTTCAATACCTGATTCGGCCAGTTTTTGAAGAATTTTCTGATAAGCAAATTCAAATTTCTCTTGTTGACGAATGACGATTTCACGGATTTCCTGGTATAGTTCGGAGGGTGTTCCATCAAAACCGTCTACTTTTGCTTTTTTTACAGCTATCATCCGGCGAATATTCGCTACTCGAACTCTGTAAAATTCATCCATATTGTTAGAGTAAATACCTAAAAAGCGCATACGTTCTACAACAGGTACTGTATCGTCTAGCGCTTCTTGTAAAACGCGCTCGTTGAAAGAGAGCCAACTTATTTCTCGATTAATTAATTGCATGCTACAAAAAAGAGGTTAAATCCAAGCCTACAGTTTGTTTTATAAAAATTTGAAAACAACTACTTAAATTCTATTAAAACAGTTCCTTTTTCAACAATATCACCTGATGAAATACAGATTTTACTGACAATTCCAACTCCATCTGCTTTTAAAATGTTTTCCATTTTCATTGCCTCCAAAGAAAGCACATTATCTCCAACTCGTAGCTCGTCGCCTTCGTTCACAAAGATTGTTAGTATGCGCCCAGGCATCGGCGCTTGCAATTCCTTTAGTTTTTTGATTTTGGGCGTGTCCAAACCTAAAGATGCAATCAATTCATCTAATTCGCCACGTTTTTTTACTTCAAAAACGCGATGGTTGATTTTAATTGTCAAACGATTATTTTCCGAGTCGTCTTTTACAACTTCTCCGTGATATTTCTTGCCTTGATGAATCAACAAGAAAAATGTATGGTCATACCATTTTACGAAAGCACCATCACTAGTTTGTGCTTCTTTTCCATCAACTAACCAACGAGAATCTGATTGCATGAAACAAATATAACGGAAAACCTTTTTACTTACTTCACGAAAGGCAACTACTTTGTATTTTCGTGCAAGATGAAAGGATTAATTGCCATTGTTCTTGGGGTTATTTTTTTGGTATGTTGCCATCAGAACACAAATACTCGGTTTCAACGAGGCGCATTACATTTGAGTTTTGACGATACTTCCGTTTGCAATTGGGAGCAATACTTGCTATTGTTTAAAGAATACAAGGTCAAAGCAACTTTTTATATCTGCCGACCACAGGATTTCACACCAAAACAATGGAATGCTTTGCATCACATAGCGAATGCGGGCCACGAAATTGCTTGTCATGGACTCCACCACCAAAATCCATTTTCTACGCGTTTGTCAGCTTCGGATTATATTAGTAAAGAAATGTTGACGTGTAAGAAAATACTCGTGGACAGCGGTTTTCATGTGCGAACAGTTGGTTTTCCATTTGGAAACGCACCCGAAGAAATGGAACGTATGGCTTTGGAACACTTCACCACCATTCGAAGAGTGACGTGGGATAAAGAGCACAAATTATTAAGTCAGTATGAGGAACTTTTTTCAAGTGAAAAATCGCCCATCCTTACTGCCATGGGAATTGATTCGATTTGCGCTATTTCCTTGATTAGTATTGAGTCTGCGTGTAAACGAGCAAAGGAAAATAAGGAATATTTTAACCTCATTGCACATGAAATAAATACAGGAAACCCTTATTCGATTTCACGCGATTACTTGGTAAAGGTTTTGAAATTGATGGAGAAATACGATTTGAAGTGAAGGTTTTTGAGAGGATTAACACTGAAGGTTCATTTCAATATGAATTATGCTTCCGCTTTCCAGGCATTCTAGCGAAACATTGCTTGTTTCCGTGTGTTCAAGGATGAATAAATCGTCTTTCGAAAGTTCATTTCCATTGCATTCAAATCGACCGCTGTGCACGAAGAAAAAGTCATATTCTCCGTTCAAAATAAAGTGCTGTATTTCGTTTTCTGTGAAATGAAGCGCCTGTACGTTCCCATTGGCAGGTGACTTATACATGACGTTGAAATCGCGCACTTTTCCTTTACTTTTAGTCTTCCAACCACCATCAAATGTATCTTGTTCAAGCGGGGCAAGTTCTTTGGTATATTGACCTTCGTGTGTCAACGTCAAGTTGCCATCTAAGATCATTAAAATGCGCGTCAGACCTGTGAAATCGGAAAAATCGGTTTCTTCTGCTTCCACTGTTGCAGTACTGATTCGAAAGTTGAAATCTCGCGTTTGAAAATTACCATCAGCAGGAAAAACGAATAGTTCTGTACTCGTTCCGTTTGCCCAACGAACTGTTTTTGCATCAGCGATTTTGTTGATTTGGGTTTTCATAGGTAACTAATATTGATGACAACCAAATTAACTATTCTACCCAATCAAAAAGGAATTTTTCTTCGAATTCAACCCTGAAAGGGAAAATAATTATGTCGTCCCATCGGGAATTCGTTGGTACTTACAATAATTTCATCCAATCTGTTTGAAAAGACATGAAAATTACTCTTTCATCCATTTTTGCTGTACTATTTTTCCTTTGTTCGTTGTGATTTGACAGAGATAAACGCCTTTACTTAGCATAGAAACATCCACTTTATGTAAATTAACGCCTGATTCATTCATTATAAGTTCACCTGTTAAGGCAAAAATTTGAACGGAACTGATTGCCTCTGTTAGTTCAATTGAAAATTCATTTTGTACGGGATTCGGTGAAATCAAATGATTGGTAAGCATTAATTCATCAACACTGGATGTCGCATTATGAAATAAAACATTATCAACATATACAACACCGCTACCCGTTGGATTTCCTGATAAAATTAATTGTGCTATGTGTTGTGTTGCGCCTAAATTTGTAAAATTTGAAAGTGGGATATCCAAATTTACCCAGTTTTCGAGTGTCGGCGTGAAGCTAAGTTCATGCTCAGAATCATCACCTCCTGCGTACGAAAGATCATTTCCAAAATCCACCAGTTTCACTCTGAATTCAGTCATATTTGGAGTCCAAATGTGCATGTACAAGTGTGTCATGTTGCTAATATCCAATAGATTACTGCCAGTGGTTTCGATTCCAACAAAATTCAATCCACTGTATTTTTTAGTGTCGTTTCCTTGAATTTGTATTTCGCTTAAATTTCCTTGCGACCAAGCTGCTTGCCAGGTATTTACAGGCACATTATTGTAACTATTGCTAAAAAGGGAAAGGACTTGGTTTGCTTGAAAAGTAGGGACAGGTGCAGGCGTTAAAGGCGTGGCTAAAGGTGGGCCTTGAACTCCAAGAGTAATATTGTCAAAATAACAAATATTGGTTGCAGAACGAGCTTGAAAGTCAGGGAAAACAATAATTTGATCAATACCACTTGATGTAGGAACACCTACAATCGACGTGAAATCAAAGGTTAATTCTTCCCATTGATTGATTACCGTATTTGGTATTAACAATTCGCCTGTTGATGCGCCAGAGGCAGTTGAGAATTTGATGCCAACATTGCTGATAATCGGTTTGTAGACCATGATTTTGACAATGCAATTTGTAGTATTTAAGGTGAATGTTCCAACATCAATGGTGTGCGCGCATTCAACACCTGCATACGGCATACCCGCTTGTAGCGCTGTGAATTTTGCTACTTTGTTTGAGCTGTTCATTCCACTTGGATTTGGATTATCAACTATTTCCAAAGGTGGATTGTCAACATTTTCGAAGGTAGTCCATGTCCAATTCATTCCAAATTCTCCAGCTTCAAAAGTAACGGGGGTATTTTGAGCTAAAAAAAGAAAGTTATTGAGTAAAAGGAAAAGAAGTAATGAATGTCGCATAATTTAGTTTTGGTTAAAAGTACTATAATTAATCAACAATCTACTTATTTGTTTAACTCATTTATTTTCAAATATTTATATTTTCACCAAGAAAGTTCTTTTTAAGCGAGTTGGAATTGGATAATCCAAAGGAATAAATTTTGGCAAACAAAAAAGAGCAGAAAATCCGCTCCTTCAAAATAATGAATCGTTTATACCTTGTTAAACTTTTTTCAAAGCCATTTTTGTATCTCCTTCTACTTCGATTTCTGTTACAAATGTATCTGCACTAAGTGTAGTGAAAACGATGTCTTCCGCAAGCACTTCTGAGCAAATATAGGCTTTGTTACTTGCGGTTGCTGCTTGAATATTTTCGCTCGTTTCGATGCTGAGAATAATTCGGTCTGTAACATCCAATCCGCTTTCTTTTCGCAAATTTTGAACGCGATTAACGATTTCTCTAGCAATTCCTTCTGATTTCAATATGTCTGAAATGGTGATGTCTAAAGCAACAGTCAAACCTCCTTCACTGGCAACTAACCAACCCGGAATGTCTTGTGCAGCGATGTCAAAATCACTTGCGTCTAAGCTTACTGAAACACCCTCTACTTCGCCTTTCCAGCCATTGTTTTTTTCTACTTGAGCAATGTCGTCTTGCGTAAAACCTCCAACGACCACAGCGATTGCTTTCATCTGTTTACCGTATTTTGGACCAATGGTTTTAAAGTTAGGTTTGATACTTTTTACCAAAATACCTGCGCTGTCTTCCAATAATTCCAATTCTTTCACATTTACTTCGGATAGAATCAAATCTTGAACGTGCTTCAGGTTTTCTGCTACTTCAGGATTTAACACTGGAATCATAATTTTTTGAAGCGGTTGACGCACACGTAAATTGTGTTTTTTACGCAAACCAAGTACCATCGAACACGCTTGTTGCGCCAATTCCATTTGGTTTTCCAAGGTTAAATCAATCCAACTATCATTGACTTGTGGGAAATCGGCTAAGTGGACAGAAGCGTGGGAATGTTTTTTGGAAACGCTGTTCAAGTCGCTGAACAATTGATCCATGTAGAACGGAGCAATCGGTGCGGCCAACATTGCTACTGTTTCCAAGCAAGTGTAAAGTGTCTGGTATGCACACAATTTGTCTTTCGGATCGTCATTTTTCCAATAACGTCGACGACACAAACGCACAAACCAATTCGATAATTGCTCCGTTACAAAATCCTGAATCGCTCTTCCGGCTTTTGTTGGCTCATAATCTGCATAAGCGGCGTCTACTTCTTTGATCAAGGAATGCAATTTCGATAATACCCAACGGTCAATTTCTGGACGTTCTTCCAAAGCGATTTCAGCTTCTGAAAAATCAAATCCATCGATATTGGCATATAATGAAAAGAAGGAATACGTATTATAAAGCGTTCCGAAAAACTTACGCTGTACTTCTGTGATTCCGTCCAAATCAAATTTTAGATTGTCCCACGGTTGTGCATTGGTAATCATGTACCAACGCGTTGCATCCGGTCCGAATTGCTCTAAGGTTGTAAACGGGTCAATGGCATTGCCTAAACGCTTCGACATTTTTTGTCCGTTTTTATCTAATACCAAGCCGTTAGAAACGACATTTTTATAAGCTACGGAATCAAATACCATAGTCGAAATCGCGTGTAAAGTATAAAACCAACCGCGCGTTTGATCCACACCTTCAGCGATGAAATCAGCCGGATAGCCTGCGCGATTTTCAACCAATTCTTTGTTTTCAAATGGATAATGCCATTGCGCATAAGGCATTGCCCCGGAATCAAACCAAACGTCAATCAAGTCAGATTCGCGTTTCATTGCTTTACCTGAAGCGGAAACCAAAACGATTTGATCCACCAAATGTTTGTGTAAGTCGATTTTTGCGTAATTCTCTTTCGACATATTGCCGACTTCGAAATCCGCCAATGGATTACTTGCCATCAAACCTGCTGCAACGGCTTTATCGGCTTCTTTTTTCAATTCTTCCACCGAGCCAATGCACAATCTTTCTTCACCATCTTCAGTTGACCAAATCGGAATGGGAATTCCCCAATAGCGTGAACGAGAAAGGTTCCAATCATTGGCATTTTCCAACCATTTCCCGAAACGTCCCGAACCAGTTGATTCTGGTTTCCAATTGATGGTATTATTCAATTCGACCATGCGGTCTTTTTTGTCGGTAACACGAATGAACCAAGAGTCTAATGGATAGTACAAAATGGGTTTGTCAGTTCGCCAACAATGCGGATAACTGTGCTCGTATTTTTCAACTTTAAAAGCCTTATTTTCTTCTTTGAGCTTAATGGAAATTTGGACATCCACTGATTTTTCTGGAGCTGTTCCTTCGTCGTAATATTCGTTTTTAACGTACATTCCAGCGAAGTCATTCACTTCGGGACGGAAACGACCCTGTAAGTCCACCAAAGGAACAAGATTGTCGTTTTCGTCTTTAATTAACATCGCAGGAACACCCGCGTCTTTTGCTACTTTCGCATCATCTGCACCAAAGGTTGGGGCCGTATGCACGATTCCTGTACCATCTTCTGTTGTAACGAAATCACCTGGAATTACAACAAAAGCTCTCTCTGGATTTTCAGCAGGCAAAGTGTAGGGTAAGAGTTGCTCGTATTGAATACCAACAAGATCTTTTCCAAGGGTAGTTCCCACTACAAAGTAAGGAATGGTTTTATCACCTTCGTTGTAATTAGCTAATTCATCAGAATTTTCAACGGCTTGATACCCTTTTGAAAACTGGTAACCAACAAGATTTTTCGCCAAAATAACGTTAATTGGTTCAAATGTATACTGGTTAAATGTAGAAACCAACGCATATTCAATGTTAGGCCCTACGGTAAGCGCTGTGTTGGATGGTAAAGTCCAAGGCGTTGTAGTCCAGGCTAGAAAATAGATTTCAGATTTTAGATTGTCAGATTGCAAATTTTTAATGTTCCAATTTGCAATCTGTAATTCGGAATCTGCAAGCTTAAACATCGCTACCACCGTTGTATCTTTCACATCGCGGTAACAACCCGGTTGGTTCAATTCGTGTGAGGA
>Ga0214923_10004273_pt1 | contig 17370 bp, 17 predicted proteins | sample LL1510_MetaG_FD_177993 | JGI IMG/M metagenome (GOLD analysis project Ga0214923, IMG submission 177993) | Freshwater microbial communities from Lake Lanier, Atlanta, Georgia, United States - LL-1510 | ecosystem: Environmental > Aquatic > Freshwater > Lake | place: USA: Georgia | collected... | reverse complement strand
AGCAAACGCCCGAACAACCTTCGCCGAAGCATTACCTTGCAACACCAAACCTGGAATAACCAACACCAAACCTGACTCAGCGGTAACCGTTAATTCGATATTGCCGTCAGGTGCAGTAGCCTCACCCCACTCAATCGTCAATTTCACATTACTTGCAGAAGTATTGACCGCATACAACCAAATCTCGTCAATAGTCGTAGCAGTAGTAGAAGCAGTATGAATCGCTGTGCCAGCAGTAGCAGTCGCAGCAACCTTGATAGCCAACCCTGTGCCTGTAGTGCCTGCTGGCTGTAACGCTAACTTTGTGAATGTTGCCATTATTTATCTCCTATGTTATCCGAAAATCTGTGAACCTAAAACGATTGCGCTGTCATCACCCGAAGTTAAACCCGACGCAGCAGGAGCAGCCCAAGCAGCATCCGTACCATTAGAAGTTAGCACATAACCGTTAGTGCCAATAGCAATACGAGCAGGATCACTAGTAGAATTAAGAGTCAACAAATCGCCACGGGTAGTCATAACCGCAGCAAGACGGTTAGCCTCATCAGCATCAGTAGCAGTAAAGACTGGATAACAAGTAGCACCAGCAGAATGCGAAACAGCAGTAGTGCCATCTACGCCACGAGTAATTGAAGAAAGAGAACCAGTTGATCGAGAGCCAACAAGAACTTTTTCTTCTGTTGACAAACCTGGATCAATGACCATGTGGAAAGGTCCACCTGCAGTCGTAGGCCAGTTAGTTACTGTGCCAGTAAGCGAAGCAGTTGTATCACCAGAAGTAATACCACTAGTAAGTGTGCAAGCAGGAGCTGCGCCTGCATACGATCTCCTAGCTACTGCTGCCATTTATTCTCCTAATCCTGTACAGATCTCATTGTAACAACACAGATACCTTCAAGGTTCCATTTACCTTGGACGCCATCAAGAACCTGGAACTCCAAGTCCTCTACGACTACCGAAAAGGTCTCCGTATTTTCTTGATAGTTTACCACACGTGGATTCGTAACCAAGTTCCTCAATAGAGACAGTTCGCTTTCTACGTCTAGGTAGTACTCAATGCCGTTGATTACCTGTTGGTGGTGCATAAGTAGGGGCACTTTAAATACTTGGCTTCGGGCTGGAGAAGCATATGCTCGAGCCATCCAACGTGTTACGGTTGGGCCAGTAGTGGTGGAACCCCTAGTAAAGTCCAACCTAAAAGAAGCTTCAATGAATTTAGCTTGCGGACCAGTAGATACTGATTCGGTGGCTGACGCAACGTTATGTGCCGTCATTGCTGTGTACGCCCCAGTATCACTAGAGATGTATGGAGTTACCGTGCCAGCTAGTGGGGTGCTGCGAATATCAAACTTGGCTACAAACTTTCTATCTGGAATACCCCATCTGTAAACACCAGTAGTGATTGAACCAGAGGCAACAAGGTCTGTTGATTCGGCGTAAATTCCTGAACCAGAAATGGCAAACAGTCGCTTTGAATTAAAAGTTGCTGTTGCCAAAACCGTACCACCAACGCTAGCCATCAAATCTGATGCATATGCTGGAACGTTAACCGCGGTAAAAGTTGAAAGATCTAAACGCCCAAGACCTGAAGTTGATGTAACAAAATTAGACCAGGTAAACCAAGTAAAGTTGCCCTCAGAAGTAAATTGATTTACATTAGCACCAGTAGCAATAAGTGAACCAGTAGTTAAGTCGCCGTTATTATCTGCTGTTGCAAATCGTACACCCTTATTTGTGCCAATTAGTACACCGTTAAGATAAGAACCAAGATGAGTTGGTATTTCCCCAATTGGTAAATCAAGTGCAACTACTGGTGTTTCCAACACGCCAGCTGTCGTAATATTTATTTTATAAATAGCTCCACGATTACCTGTGTATCCAGCAAGATAAATAGCATTAGGTCCAGACGCAGAACCAATCCATATCCAAGCATTTAATGGGTGTGTGTAATCCGCTGCAGCAACGTTTCCAGTTGGGTTGTAATAAAGTTTGTGTTGATCGCTAGTTCCTGGACCACCAGTAACAATAAAAAATCCTTTAGCTAAATCAACATAACCAAACTCCTGACCATAAGCAACGTTAATTGGTGTGTGGCTTGAAGGAACTTTCCACAATCCATACGCATTGGTTGTGCCTGGATATGTTAAGTAAACAGATGAACCATCACTAACCATGTCACGTGGTGTACCACTAGGTAATCCAGTTACTGCCGTCCATGTTGGACTTGCTGCGTATGGGTTTGTTGAATAGTAAAGACTTGTGCCATCTAGGAAATAAACTTCGGTATCAGTTGTAGCAATCTTTAGGTTTGTGTTAGTAGCAGATTTTGACAAAGCCGTAGCTTTGAGTAACGAGATCTGACCTTTAGTCCACGGATCAATACCTTGACTTGTGTAGAACCTATAATCCTGTGCTTCTGCTGTGTCAGCATATTTTTGTCCAGCGCCCAAATGCCATGATGATTCACCACGACGCCACAAACCTTGCGGATTAATTGCTGCTTCGCCTGGCGTGGTTGATTGATCAACCGAATCTCGAACTCTAGGTTCAAACCCACGCGAGAATAGGTTTGATTTGGAGTCTACAAGGAATGGTCTTGAGTCAATTGCAACAGGAAAAATATCTGGAACCAATGAACTACTTTCCTTTCCCGCAAAGTAAGGAACGGCTGGATAGTAAGAATCCGTATACCGCAGTACTAATGCCACGGATCATTCCCTTGTCAAGAATGTCGGATATGACCGCATCAAGCGAGCAGCCTCCGCAATGATTCTGTCTCTCCGTAGTTGTCTTAGTGCTGTTGCGGAGTTAGTGATTGCGCCCGATGCAACTTCTTCTGCCCTACGGGTATCACCTTGCGATTCAACAAAGTTGCGTTTGATTTCACGTGGCGCCATCAACCTGAGTTGTGTGCCTATAACAACAATGTCTTCTACTGATTCTTGTATGCCACAGTCTGTGTTGAGATTAGTTGTTTCAGTAGTAACCGAAGCGTAAGGTGCTTTATAAACAATGCGAAGTCTGCCTGGGTATACGGCTTGATCAAACTTTAGAGCAAAACTAGAAGCAAAGTCATCTGTTGGTAGATCGCGAACAAGTTTTACTTTGCGGGCAACTGGGTAATCATCAGTTAAGTAACGCACGGACACATTTAAAATGTCAATAACATCAGTAGCAGAAGTTAGGTTAATCATTCTGTCTGTACCGTTGTATGTAAAATTTAATGTTTTGACCTGAAACAACCCATTAACTGGTGAGGACAGATCTAAAACTTCATCATTGATAGCTTCAAGAACTTGCGCCCTAGGGAATCTAGGGTTAACAGTAACCAATGCGCCAGCAGTATGTGCAGCTGCAGTAGTTCCGTTAAAGCCACGCTCTACGGTTAAAGTTTTTGTTACTGCGTCGGCAGCCCAAATATAAAAGACTTCAGATTCGATTTCAAAAATCTGCCCAGCACGCAACCCCTCAAGAGCATACGTGCAAACAATACTAGTGGCAGAACTGTTTACGGTAGAGGCCAGCTTGTTGCGAGCCTCCACCGTTCCAGATAAAAGCTGTCGCAACGTTTTATTAATAATCGTTGCTGCAGTTGTCATTACTTCTTTTTCTTGCCTTTCATTTTTATTGCCTTGCCAGTTTTCTTAGCTTCTGCTTTAGCCATTGCCATACCTTTTGGGGTGTAAGCAAACTCTTTCTTTCCTACTTTTGGCATTACTTGCCTTTCTTGTTCTTGTTTCGTGCGGATATTGCTTTAGCTTTAGACCGTGCATCCGCTTTAGACGAAGCACCCCAAGCCTGTAAAGATAATAGCAGTCTTGTCGGTCTGCCTTTTTCATCTCGTTCAGGTCCAGGCATATTGCCCATGCGTGCAAGGAATGACGCACGACGTGGATTGTCTCCTGCTTTGACTGGTGCTTTTAGTGTCCCACCTTTATACGAAGCGCGACCTTTAGCGTTTAATCCACCCTTTGGGTTCTTGCCTTCTTTACGTGTCCATGCTGGTGATTTCATTAACGGTACCTCTTTGTTTTTTGTGCAATGTTTTTAGGTTGCTTAACGAATTGCTTTCCCTTTTTATTACCTTCTGCTTTTGCTTTATTGGTTGCAGCTTTCTCTGCTGGACTTAAAGCATTCCATGCAGCAGACGGCAAGTAACGCTTCTTACCTTTAGATGGTTTACCATCAGACGTACGCCATTTTTGAGCTGTCCAATTCTTTAATGACTTTTGAGATTTAGCTAATGCCATTATTTGTAACCGCCACCAGCTTTTTTATACTGAACCGCAAGCAGTTGAGCTTTACGTGCAGACCATTCACCAGGGTCCCCACCCTTACTACCAGCTTTAATTTTATTAAACAAACGTTTACGCATTTCTGGTTTGGTGTAGTTGCCTGCTTGGTTTACTTTTGATTTGCTTTTCTTTGCTTTCATTTGATACCCAATCCCGTTTCAACTTGCCATTTGTGTTCTGCTTTTTTCTCGATTTCGGCTGCACCATCAATTCGTTTTGGTTGCAAACCTTCTCTTCTTAAACGCTTATAAGCTGGCATATCTTTCTGCCAATTGCGCTCTATCTTATTTGTTTGTTCTACTTGTTTTCCACGTGTTGTAGTGCTATTAGTGCCCATGCGTATATTTGCAATACGGCAGCCAAAGCAACCATCAACATCTAAAGTGGGATGCGTTTCTGCATGCTTCACGTTATGTATGCTCCGTATCCAGCTGCTGTTAGGTCTGCTACTTCTTCATCCGTTAATAGAATTACATGTGACCCAAGATAAACCCTAACTACCGTGCTATCTCTTGGATCATTAATTGTATATGAACCGTCTTGTAGTTCAAAAAGATTCTCTACTCTTGTGCCGTTAGGTAGTCGAGCAAACAATCTTTGTCGTGGCTTCCATGTTGTCTCCGAATATGCCTCAACAAATGCAAAGCTTGTGGTTTGTGGAACCCTAAACATATGAGATTTAACCCATGTAGCGTTTTCACTTACAGCGCCAACACCAGATCCAGTAGCCGTTCTGGGCAGCAACTCAATAGCCGTAGCTGTTTCGTTGCTTAAACCCGATCCTGATGCGGTGCGGATGCTAACAACAATTCTGGTAGCACCCTCACTTACGAAACCAATACCTGATCCCGTTGCCGTTCTAGGAAGCAATTCAATTGCGGTGGCTGTTTGAGTACCCAAACCCGATCCTGACGCAGCACGGATGAACGTAATGCGTCTGGTGGCATTTTCTATACCAACTCCAGATCCAGAAGCAGCCCTAATAGAAACAAGAAGTTTGTCTGCGTTTTGTGTGCCGTCGCCATTGCCCGTAGCGGTTCTTATTAGGTTGCGAATAAACGTTATTGAAGAATCTCCAGAACCAAGGCCAGTTGCTGTGCGGATATTTACAACAGTTCTGGTTGCACCTTCTGTGCCAACGCCAGATCCGTTGGCGGTTCTAATATTTAAAACAAGTCTATTTGCGTTTTCTGTGCCAACCCCACTACCTGTGGCTGCTCTTAACAAGCCACGAATAAACGTGGCTGACGAAGTTCCAGTACCACTACCTGTTCCTTGTTCAACAATGATCAAGAATGGGTCTGCTTCACCAGAACCGATGCCCGATCCTGTGGCTGTACGAGCCAAAATTTCTTTGATTGTGCTTGCTGATTCACCAGCTGCACCACTACCCGTAGCTGTACGGATGGTTATAATAAGTCTTACTGCAGTTTGTGTGCCAACACCAGAACCATCAGCAATTCTTTTAAATATCCCAGGACCTAAATAATAACGTCCGCCAGTTAAATACGGGAATGAATAATCGGTATGCGTGCCAAGACGTAATTGATTAGAACCAAAAACACCAGTTACCTCTGTGCCAACACCAGATCCAGTAGCAGTACGAGTTATTGTACGTGCAGGTATAAAAGTGCTGCGGTAATACGGGTGTGTATCTACATAACTTTCTGTATAGCCAGCTACGATTGTCTGCATAGGGTTGACCCCCTACCGACTAATCGAGAGACAGCGTAAGCGATGTAATTTGGAAAGTATCTCCAGCTGTAACAGCAGCCGATGCAGACAATGCGCCACTCCACAAAGCGTTACCAGCAGTTGACGCATCCCACAACGACCAATGTGTGTAAGTTTCTGTTGTAGAAACGTTGGTCCATTCAATTGTTGCACTTGTTGCAATAGAACCAGATGCAGCACTAGCCCACGATGCAGCCTTGCGTGTAGTTTCTGTAGCAGCATTGCTAGTAGCTGCTTCACCAGGATCGCCTGTGTGCAGTTTTACGTACACAGTTGATGGCATAGTCCACGCAGTTTTACCTGTAGTGTGTTCCAAAATTTTTAATTCGGCGTAGTTAGAAATCGACATAAAAACCTTTCGTTATTAAAATAGAGTATAGCAAAGCCCCCCGCCCAGATGAGGAAGAGCGGAGGGCTTTAACTAATTAGTTATGAGTTTGCGCCAATAGTTGAAGCTGACTCAATTCGACGAAGCGAAGCCTCGCGGAAGCGACCGTAGCCACCAAGCCAGTACCAACCCATTGGTTGCAGACGCATCAAGATGTCGGTGACATTGCCACGAACAATCTTTGGAGTTGCACCGTTTCCATCCTGTGTGCTGAACGCCTTAGCAAGAGCCTGACGACCCATGATGTTCGTTGCATACACGTCAATGTTGCCTGCGCCACCAGAGCCGTTACCAGCATTGGTGAACACCTTGGCACGTGGGGTCTCGATGAATCGTACTGATTCAAAGAGGCCGATTTCGCCATTGTAGATGCCAGTTGGATCGACGTAGTTAGCTGGCGTACGCCATGCCGATGCGTCGGTTGCCGAACGGAAGTCGTACGACACGTCTGGGTGGATAAAACCAATGTATGAACCGTTGAAGGTTGCTACGTTGGCTCCACGCAACTGTGCCACAACTTTACGTACGTTGTTTGCTGTCAAGTTCTCATCAGCCGAAACTTCATTTCGAGCTGTTGCTGTACCTGAGTACACAACGTTGCTGCCACCAGCAATAACGTCACGGACAACTTGGTCCATTGAGTCACCTGCGTTGTAGCCAATGATGTTTGCTGCTGCCGAGTCAACATCCAAGAATGCTGTACCACGGAGTTTTGCTGTTGTAACAACTGCGTTGCCGTATTCAGCCAAGGTAACTGTTACCTGACTGTCCGAGAGCGCTGTTGGTGTTACGTCAGTTACTTCGTTCAACGTCGATGTCGCTGCTGCAATATCTGCGAAGATTGTGAATGTAACTCCAGTACCAGGCATTGCCTGTGCTACTGGTTGTACGTCTGCTGCCTGATCGAAAAGAAGTTCTGAACGCAATGCGAAGTACGCAAGACGGTCAAACGCCACTTGGTCGACAGATAGAGACGAGAGTTGGGTTTCTCCTGCCATGTTTTAATTCTCCTTAAAGAATTGGTTAATTGTTGATTTGATTCATTCTTGCTTGAGCCAACAATTCCATTACTTCTTTTTCGGATTTAGCGTTTGCAATTCTAGTTGCATAGTCAACCGTCGCCTCAGTTGTGTCTCCAACGCGTGATGCGTTGCTAACTCGATCCCATGCCTGCTTTTCCTGTTGAGGGGCTACCTGCATAGTTTCTTGGGGTTTGATGAGATTTGCTTCTGTGGCTGCAACTCTGATTGCCTCGGGTGTGAGTTCGCCATCGTATGCCTTTACGAAATACTTGGACATCCCTGAAGATAGGTCTACGCCTGCCTTCACAAATGCCAACTCTCGTTGGGCTGCTCTAGCTTCCTCTGCTTGCTGACGCAAGCTCTTTACCTCTGACTCCAACTCACGCATTCTCGCACGAACTGGATTCTTTGTTGCCTGGTCTTCTTGAACGCTGTCCTCTTCGTAGAAGTCTTGTTCTTGCATGACCCACTCCTCCGCCCACATTTGGCTGGAGGGGCCAAATGGCTGCATATCTCACCCCTGTTAGCACATTGAAATCGGGGGGATTTCCAATGGTTATCCCTGTTGGGATATAACTATCTTACATCACAATTAGTGATTGTCAAGGGTTGGTTATCTGTATTAGAGATTTGCCTGACCGTATCCAGATTTGTAAGAAGTACTATCGCCCTGAGCAAGGGTAGCTGAACCACCACTAGCAGTTACCTCACCAATACGACGCCTTTTGCGTTCTTCTACTAATCGTTTGGCTTCAGCGTCTGTACCCAAAGCAGCCTGAGCAAACTGAACATCTGAGATTTGTTGTTCACCAAGTCCAGCACGTCGCAGTTCACCCATCTGCCCGACTGTTGTAAATGCTGCTTCTGCTTCCGCCTGCGTAACACCCTGGCGCACAAACTGTTCAGCTATATCTTTATTAAACTTAAGTCCCGAAAGTCTTTGGGCGCTTTCAGCAATAAGAGCTGCTTGTGCTTGGCGTTTATAATCTGGGGCCATAAGTTCACGTGCTCGATCAGGATCAATAACGTATGCAAGAAGATCACCATCGGTAACTCCATACATCTCTGCCATCTTGTTCTTTACCTCAGGTGAAGCATCTCGCACAACGGAGTAAGCGTCTTTAAGACGACTATTTAATTCAGCTACTGATACGTCCCCGCCAATAAGTTTTTCAAAATCTTCTGACGAATCATAAAACCCTTGCGGTAAACCATTGGCAGCCATAGTGTCTTTATAAGACTTTTCCAAAGCAATATAGGTAGCTGGAGATAATTCTTTAAATCCCAAAGCCCTACGTCGTTCATTAGCAGCAAATCGTTTTTTGTAAACATCTTGCTCCCTTAAGGCATAAATAAAAGAATCACCATCGGTAACATCTATTTGTTGTTTTGCATAAAGAGAATATGCGTATTCATACAAATCTTCAAGACCATAAGTGCTTAATACTGTGCGAAGTATTTCTTTTGCATTAAGAGCTGGCATAAATTCATCAACAGAACTACTATCTTCTTCGCGACCACCAGGATCGTAACCAGGATAATAATTTTCGTTACCGCGTTCGGCAAGATTTCGAGCCTTGCCCTCCGCTATAAGTCTATTTAAAGCAGCTTGGGTGTCTGCTGCGTTACCTAATTCTCCCGCTTGAAGTTGGCGAATATAATTTGCTGTAGCAGTATCGCCTGAGTATCCCGCTGCGCTATAAGCAGCTTCATTAATTGAAGCCAATTCTTCGGGAGTAAATGACGAGCTAGGTTTATTATCAGGTTTATTATCAGGTTTATCATCAGGCACTTCAATAAACGGCCCAGGACCTGGACCTGCCCAATTAGGATCGCGAACTTGTGCCATTACAGTACCTCCCCAAACATTTTAGCTATGGTCATAGCCATAGATACGGCATCACGTTTTGCTTGTTTTGTTTTATCAAACCCATACTTAGGATTTGTGCGAAGCATTGTTTCCCATTCACCCAACGTAGGTGGAGGAGTATTCGGTCCACCAAATGCATCTCTAAATTTTGGGTCATTAAAAGAAATAGATTCTGGCGACAACTCCAATGTTGCTGCAGCCGTATCTTTATAAGAACTAAAAATTTCTGCAAGACTTAATCCAGCATCTAGTTGCGGAGCTAACTGAAAATGTGCAGCTTTAGCCAAAGCAACACCTTTCTTTTTAAAAGTATCAATCGTGATTGCTTCCCCGTTGTATTCTTTGCCTTGAAGAGAAGCAAGAATTTGTTCGTTTAAATCTGGTGGATTATATCCATAATCTGCTGCAACCTTTTTTAACGCCTGCGCATCAAGACTTTCCAACAAATCCTGTTTACCACGAGCACGAGTTCCCACAACGCTGTTTACATACTGCGATAAAGCAAGCCCACTAAGACCACGACGGGTTGCTACCAAAGTAATATCATCTAATTCTTTAGTTGTTAAACCAAGATCTCCATAACCACTAGCTATCGTTATTCGATTAGCTCTAATTTTATCAGCTTTATCTACGTCAAGCAGCGCATCAAATGCTTTAGCTGATTCAACGGTTTCATTAAAATACTTAGTTGCTCTAACTTTTGCATTAAAAGCATCAACACCAGCCTGAGTTGTAAAGTCATACTGATTAGGTCTTTTGGCTACATCTTGAATAAGATCAATTAAGTCATCGCCAAATTTAGCCCGAGCTTCCTGTTCGCCTGGACCACCATCAACAAGCTTTGCGTATTGTGGAAACCTTGCAACAAATGCGCTGCGCCAATCCTGTTTAGGCGTAACTGGTGGTTTTGCTGGTGGTTTTGCTGGTGGTTTTACTGCTGGTTTTGTTGCTGCCATTATGCACCGCCCAACAATGAAAAGATCTGATTGATTGCTTTACCTGCTGAGTATGCGCCGAACTCACCAGGTGCAGCCTTCTTTGCTTGTTGTTCAGCTGCAACACCAAGAGTACTTGGGTTCTCAACATTGGATAGCTGACGTTGCCTGTCCATATCTTGAATTGCCTGAACAGCAATCTTTATTTCTGCTGGGGTTGCTGCCCTGCCAAGCAATTCAAAAAACGCAGTACCAGTTTGTTTTGCTGCATCTTCTCTTGAGACAACAGATACGGTTCGACCACCACCAGCTAAACCCGCAGGAAATTTCATTGCGCCAGTAGCGTAAAGATTTACTATGGCTTTCATAGTGCGACCTTTATTGTTTGCAAGCTGCAACATAAAATCTCTCATGACGCTTTCGTCTGTATTAGTTAAGCCATCACCTCGCAAAGCTAATTGACTTGGCTTGCCCTGCGCCGTGTATTGGTAATAACCCAAACGTTCCATTGTTTGAAACAGTTGCGCACGGTCGGCATCGTTGTTTAATTTAAAATATTCCCTATAAATATCTTCTGAGGTTCCCGTATATTTAGGTTGAAGGTTATTGTTTTCGTCAACCAAATCTTCACCCACATACACCCATCGAGTACCCCCAGGTCCACGTTGGGCTTTAAGGGTAGATGGAAGTGTTGCAGCAAGACCTGTTGCTGGTTGAAATAATGGTTGATAATTTTTTTGACCTTCTACCCCAACAGATGTTGCGCGTGGTGAAGACTGTGCTTCTATTTTAAGTTTGTCTAAATTTTTAGTATTGGTTAGGTCGACTACACGCTCGGGCAAAACTACAGCGTTTGGATCTGCTGCTAAACCAGTAGAGCCAGCACCAGTATCACCAGTCAACCCCATTTCGGTAAGACTTTGTGATGCAGTTGTGTTATCTTTATCGCCGTTAGCCATTATTTTTCAACCTCTGATGAGAGCAATCGTTGCCAAATTCTATCAAACTGTGGACTTTGGGCAGCCAGACTATTGCCAAAAGAATACAAGTTCTCCGCCAATGGGATAGCAGCTTCTGACCTAAAACTTTTAAGACCCGAGTTAGCAAGCAAAGAATCTCTAGCGTTTAAATATCTTTGAACGTACGGGACCATTTCATTGTCAGCCAAACGTGGGTCTTTAATGATTTCTCTTAGTTTGATTAACTGGTTGTCATACTGACCAACGGTAAATTCAGCTACTGGTTTAAAACCAGGATACTCTTTACTCAATTTGAGACGATAAGCAGCGAGTCTTTCTGATTCTGCTTGTGATGGGAATGCGCCAAACATTTTTCGGGCAGCCCTAAACTTGGCTGAACCAATACGGTTTTGGGCTAATGCAACCATTTCTGCAACCGAAAGTTTTTTTCGGAGACCTTCTTGTTCTTGTCGCCTGTATACGTCAAAGTTAAATTCTGAACCCTGTGGGGCAAAGTAAGCTGCTACTTCTGGGTAATCCTTTAAAAGATTTTTGTTTGCAAACTCCCACTCACCAAACTCTGGCGTTGCTTCAAGACCAGGAATTAAAGACTTACTCTTTGAACCAACATACAATGCTGCTTCATTGCCAAACACGTTAAGGAAACGAGGAACCGCCGAATCATAATCCTCTTCTTGCATTTTGCTAAAGACTTTAACCATCTCATCTACGTAAACATCTTTATCTTGTGCTTCAATTTGAAAACCAACCTGAGGTGCTGTTGGTCCAAAAAATTGTTGCGCAATTCGCAATACCGAAATAACCTGAGCATCACGAATTGAATCATTTTCAAGTCTTCTAAATCCTTCTGGGGTTGAGAAATCGTAATCACCCGACGCATATTTTGCTCGCACAACTTCGTGCAAAGTACTTCCAAAAGTTTTATTCTTTTCAAGATCTTGTGGTTCAATTAAACTATAAAGAAGCCCAATTGTTTTTGTTGCTGTCCCTGGCAATGGATTAAATTGACCAGCCACTTCCCCTGGCTTAAGACTTACCTTGCCGTAAGGCAAAAGAATTTGCACAATCTTGTTTGTGTCTGGAGTGTTTTTAAATATAAAAGAAGCTGGGATTTGAGCTAGGGGTCCAAGACCTGGAACCCAACTCATACCTTGGCTAAGTTGTTTGACTGGTGCTTCAAAAAATGATTTAACACCAGCTGCTCTAAGCGCTGCTGGAAATCCAAAAATTTCTGGGAACTTAAAGTACTGATCTCCAGATTGAGGATCTTCATAAAAAAATCCACGACCATCACCATCTGGGTCAGACTGTGCCAAGTTGTTTGTGTATCGTCCAATTCTTGCCAAACGACTTGGATCCTCAAGCATCAAACCAGCGTACGTGCCACCAATTTCTCGCCACGCACTAACAAACGGGAAGATAATGCGCAATGCATCTTCAAGGTTATTTTTTTCTGTTGCGTCATATAGCAAATCTTTTGTTTTTGTGATGCCAACCAAACGGGCATAGTCGTCTAAATCGCTAGCTGTTAGGGTGCCAGTTCCTGGCGTGCTTGCTACCTTTTTAAGTTTTGTAGCAGTTTCTTGACTGCCAATATATTTTCCAATGTCATTACCAAAGCCAGCACTCTTTGCCGACTTTTCAAGTTTCTTAACTATTTTTTGAGCTTCGTCAGTAGCAAGTCTTCCTATTTGATTACCAATTTCTTCATAGTAAAACTTTCTAAAAACTGGACTGCGTTCAACAGTTTTAACAAATTTTTGCCCAATAAGTTCTTGAAAGAAAAAGTTAGTAAACGAATCTAAACCCTCTTGGGTTGATCTAAACCAGTTTCGATCACCCCTGTCGCTTATTCTTTGTTCTCTTCCGTAATAAGGGTTCAATCCATTTCCAGCCCCAGTTGTATCTACTGGAGCGTTTTTAAGAAAATTAACAGCTTCGGGGTTGTATTTAAATGTTGATTTACCTGTTGCTGAACCCTTATATGCTGGCTGAATAATTGCTTCTCCATCTTGGAAACCAATAACTACACCATCAAATGCGTTTTCTGGTTTAACTTTTTTGCCACGAGGAAGAACAAGCATCTTATTTTTGTCGCGATAGAGCTCAACAAAAGTTCCTAACTTAAGTTCTTCGTTTGAGTATTTCAAAGTAAGTGCATCTTTAGGCAGGACAATTGAGCCCCCTATTGGCATGCGATCAAACGCAGCAATAAAGGTAGCTTCTCGAATATTGCCTGTCATGTTTTTTACGTTTGTATATGGAAGGTTTTTTACATGCTCGCGCAAAAAAGCCCGACGATCATCTGCTTTTAGTCCTTTAAGTGATTCTGCTGGGCCCTGAACAGATGGTCCTTCAAGGGCTTTAAATGGAAGTCCGCGACTGTAGGCGCCATCTATTTGTCTAAAGTTTTTAGCTTCATCGGCAATCCCAGTAAGTTTGTCAAAGATCATGTCTTCTGCAGTATTAAAAATAATTTCTTGTGCTGCTGTTCTTTGTAGTGGATCTTCGTTAATTAAACGAAAAGTATCTAGTGCTGCTTCTGCGTATTGTCTGTCTCCAGTAAGTTTGGAAACAGGAATCCAATCACCCGTGTAACTTAAATGCTGTGCACCTTTGATTTCGTTTAATCCATGCATACGCATATCCACCTGAAGAAGTTCTGCGTGTTCTTCTCGCAGTTTTCCCCACTCTTCTAGTATCTCTGCATTAGCTTCTCTTTTATTTTTGCCAAATAATTGAGGACCTTTGACTACAAGCTGTTCACCCAAAATAGATCGTTCCTTAGTTGACAGATCGTATTTTTTTGCAAGTTTCATTAGCTTGTTGGCTGATCTGGTTTCACCCAACAAAAGAGATATGTACTCACCAGGGTGATTTAAAAATCCAGTTTTAGCACCGAGGGCCATACGCACTTGCGCATCCATTGCGTTTCGCACAATGTAGCCAATCGTTGCAAGATTAAGTGGTTTCCAAATAGCGTTTTGAAATCCATCCAAAATACTAACGGCTATACCCTGCTCACCTGTATAAACCCTTTTAGTAACAGTTCTTGTTAATGCACTTAATTCAGCTTGCAGGCTAGCTTTTTTTTGAATTAAATCTTCGCTATCTCCAGACGGAAGGGACTTTAATTGTTTTGTAACTTCATCGTATTTTTCTTGATCTATAATTTCTTTAATGTCCATTTTTCTTTTTCTGGCAGAAAACAAAGGACGAATCTTACCCGTACGCCCAAAAGTAGAAGCTAAAGCTTCTCTCATAAATGGATTTGATGTAAGCCTTCTTAGTTCTCTTGAATCTGGCAAGGACTGCACACGGTCAAACAATTGAGACAATTGCATTGGTCGGGCAAAGGCCATATGTGATTGACCAAGCTCTGCTGATTTTTCTATAAATTCGCTCCATACAGATTCTGGAAAATGTTTTTTCAACAAGTCCCCATAAACCTTCATGAAGCCAAGATCCGTTTCTTGGCCCGCCCTATTTAGCATGTAGGTTCGCAGGCTGTCTCTGGTTACTCTTACTCTTTCAAACAAACTTTCGATAACTTCTTTTTCAACACCGTTAAGTTTGAGAGTTTCTTTTATGTAGTTTTTATAAACCGCATAAGCTTCATATTGATCATCTGAAGATGAAGTTGATTTAAATTTTTCAAGTGCTTCTTTTGTAAATTTTGACAAAACTTCAGGTGTAGCTCCTGACGCCTTCAAAGAAAGGTGCATATTTTTGACGGCCTCAATACGATCTTTTGTGCTGCCGTTGATAACTAATTGAGAGCCAGGCATTTGGCTCAACAATCTAGAACTACCCATAGTTCTTTCTACTGTCCATTTAACTGGGTTATAAATAAACCCTGTTTGAATGTCCTGAATTTTTGTACTTAAAGTGCTGGCGCCCATTGCGTAAGCCCCAACTAATTCTTCTTTAACCTTGTCAACGGTGTCGGCTTTTGCTAAACGCTGAATTTGTTCTGGGCTTAATTTCCAATTAAATCTTTCAGCAATTGCAAGTTCGTCTGATTCTTCAGCAATTTCATTAACGGCTTTTACTGCTTGTTTATTGGTGTTCATAAATCTATCCCATTTTTGAACATCAAGAGATAAACCAGTAAGAGATTTACTTAACCCAGCACTAGAAGCTAGTGCTTCTTTGTATGCTTTAGCATCTGTTTTAGTTATTGATGGAACAATGCCTCTAGCGAAATCAACAATTTCTCTAACGTTGCCAGCATTTCGCATTTCGGGTATGTTGCGAGCCGCAAGAGACGCAACCTTTGCGCCTTTTACTAAATATTTTGTTGGGTCTGGAACAACCAATTGTGTTATTACGTCAAGAAAACCAGAAACACCTGTGTACCAAATACTATTTTCTGGCAAATGAGTAAGCGAAGCAACACCCCTACCGATAGTATAAGCAGAACCATTTACCATGCCACGCGTTCTACGCGCAGCCTCTGATTGCTGAGCCATTAACTCTTCTGAAATAAAAAAACCCTCACCCTGATTATCCCAATTGTTTAATAGCTGAAATAAACTAAAAGACTCTAAAGCATCTTTAACTGAATAACTTCTCTTGTTTCCCTCTTTTGTGCCAAGAGTACTAAGAGAAAAAACATTTTGTACTAGTTCAGGAGCGGTAGAACTAATAGCACTAATAACTCTAGAGGCATATTTAATGCCACCCCACAAATTTGGACCTATATTGCTTGGATCTAATTCTTCCTCAAAAAAACTTTTATTAACAGGCTTGCCCTCTGCTACTCTTTTTACGGCAGTATTTACTTTGTCGCTAAGAAGATATTGTTGAGCCTTACCAGTTAGTTGACCTGCCGAAACTGGATTATCACTTAAGTTACGTGCATAAAGTTCTGCTGCTTTATCTACAGCCTGATCACTTGCATAATTTTTAGCCAAAGAAAGTTGAGTGTTGGCTGGGATCCAAGGCGCTCTACTGTTGATATAAGAAATACGTTCTGTTACCAACGGATCAACAACAGGTTTTCGAGACGAAGCATCTTGTTGCATTGCAGTTTCCTGCAATAAAATTGATCTACTTTGTTTATCTAAATTTGTTTGCCAAGACATTAACTTGTCTCGTACTTGTCAATCAATTCACCTAATCCACTAGTTGGTTCAAAACGTGCAATATTCCGCAATTCCATAACTGCATCATTAAGTGGGTTCGGTACTGGAATACCAGCCTGTACTGGGCCCATACCTGGACCAAACGGAGCACCAGCGGTAATAGGTTCATTTGGGCGATTGGTCATTGCAAGTAAATCAATTTTTGCTCTTGGTTGTTGTGTAGCTACAGCTCGATCACCAGCAGCAGGGCCAGACGGAACTTGTTTAAGTCCGTCCATAAGTTTTTTTACTTCACCATATTGATTGCTTGGTCCAACCTTTGGGGTCATAGTGCTACCAATAACGTTTGCCTTATTCTGTAGGTCTGTCCGTATTGCCATCTCAGCCTCCGAGTTGTGCTAGTAGTGCGTCTAATCCTTGTGGTCCAGGAGGTGGCTGCATTGGCGCTTCTGCGCCCATGCCTGGCATAGCTAACCCTGGCATAGCCTCTGGAGAACCAGGAGGCACCATTGCTGCTTGCCTGTCTCGTGCACGTTGATCTGTGCGCTTAACAGCTTCGTACAGAGTTACGTTCTGCTCAACAACCAAACGGGTTAAATAAGCCAAATCCTCTGGTTGATATGGACCATTTGGATCTACCGCTTGCTGTTGAATAGAGCTAAGTAACGCCGACTCAACACCTTCTGCAACGATTCTATCATGCTCCAAATCGGGGTCGGAGATTAGTGGGTCTGCCTCTCGTGCAGATTCTTTGCTCATCAATCCAGTACCAAGTCGCTGCCCAAGACCAACAATCAATCCGTTTACATCTGAACCAGCAGCCGAATAGGTTACATAGTGGAAGTCATTATTCCAGAGTTGGTTTGGAACATAGATTGCCATTCCTGCTGCTGCTCGACCTGGAATATAAAACGACTTTTGAAAAGTACCCCAGTATGCTCGCTCAATTGCAATAGCAATCTTGTCTTCTTGAATCATTGACGACTCAAAGATTGATTGCGCTTCTTGCACGCGATAGTCAACCGTTGCCGAAAGTACAGCGTCACCACGTCGACCCGT
>Ga0214923_10004272_pt1 | contig 17373 bp, 14 predicted proteins | sample LL1510_MetaG_FD_177993 | JGI IMG/M metagenome (GOLD analysis project Ga0214923, IMG submission 177993) | Freshwater microbial communities from Lake Lanier, Atlanta, Georgia, United States - LL-1510 | ecosystem: Environmental > Aquatic > Freshwater > Lake | place: USA: Georgia | collected... | reverse complement strand
GCAGGCTTGCTTTTCTTCAAGCTCGCGACCACCATCGCGAAATACAAAGTCGACCAGTACGTGTGAATTTTTGCTCCAGGAGCGAGTCACAAACCAAGCCATCGCTTGGCGCCGCCAGGGCACCCTCGCCTTCACACGCCAGAGCTGATAACTGACATGCGGATGGGCCATAAAGCGCCATTCCCAATAGTGTTGATCTCTGCATATCATGGCCACATCCTGATACTGAACGCTATCACGCCACCAGGCTGATACCTCATTCAGACCGACCCGCCAGTCTGCCGGCTCAATCAACAAGCCGGTCAGCAACGATCGTCGCTTCACGCTTTCGCTCAGAGGAACCAAATGGTAATTTTGCTGCCTTTGATAGAAACCCAACTGTTCGCCTAATTTAAACGGCCTGACACCCGGAAATCCGTACACCAAAGCGTTTGGGAAACAATCCGCAAGGCAGGAGCGGAGCCGATCCATCAATACCTTGTAAACCAGGCCGCCTGGACGCGCACCGCGGGCCTCAGGCTTGACCATCACATCGACGATTTGGATCATTAGTCTGGTGTGACCGCTTTCCTGTCTCGGGTGACCGCTTTCCTCAGCAATCCGATGAGGGTAGACCGTCTGCCTTGGCACCGTTTGTGCTGGCTGCCAGCCCGTAAAAATGAGTGCCCCTGCGTGGGCAACCAAGTTATGGTTTTGGTCCCAAACACCCACGGCAAATGATGGCCTCTCCAGCGTATCGGCGCGTTTTTGGAGGTATTTCCAATGCCATTGGGCCGCGGACATCGGATGTCCAAACGATTCAAAAAAAAGTTCTAGAACCTGATGAACTTCCTGCTCACCAATGGTACTTGTTTGCCATGGCATGAGTTGCGCCTTGTACGTACTACGCGGATCTGCCTGAAAACTGTTCAGTGATTCGGCGAAGGACTTGCCCAAACTTCCACAGCTTCGTCTTCTGAATGTTTTCTATCGCGTTGATGAGACGTCGATTCTCTTCTCCCAGCACCTTTAATTCAGCAGAAACTGTATCAATCTGACCTTGGCGTTGAAGCACCAATGCATGAGCCTGCTCAGCGCTATCAAAATTTTTCCTGGAAAGTTCCGAAACCTCTTGCAGTTTCGCTTGCAAGGAGACAACCTCTAGGGCTTCGGACTGAAGTGCGTGTTGCAGCCGTGCAAGCTCTCTTTCATAGGCCAAGGCCGCATTCGTTACACTGTTTTTCGTTGTTTCCAACTCGAGTTTTAAGTGATTGACTTCGCGCTGCTTTGCGTCCAGTGTTGAAAGCTGGGTTAATGCAAGTTGAAGCTCCATTTGCTTGCTTTCGATTTGCCTCTCGCGTTCATCAAGCTCGATTGCGTGCCATGCGAGGCAATCGACGACATTGGAAGAATTCGCTAATTTCAGAGAACGATCTAGAATCAATTTATGCCAATGCTTCCAAAAATTAGGATGATTCGCCTCAGCAATCTTTGATTCTCCGAGATGTTGCCGATAGCTTGCCGATACCCCAGCGATATGGGTGAAAGGACCCTGGCGGGCAAGTTTTTGCCAAAACTCCCAGTCCTCAAGTACAGGTAATGTTTCGTCAAATTCAAGCCTGTGATCACTGAGCATCTCAACACGAAACATCAGTCCATGAATAGGTATAAAATTAATACCCATAAGTCGTTCCATTGACCATGCCTTGTCATACACCGCCGTCGTGCGACCTTCGCAGTCAACGACTCTTACCCCTGTGTAGCTCGCAATAGACGCTTGATTCCGCTGCAAACCCAGCACCAAGCGCTCGACATGATCAGCATCAATCACATCATCATCGTCAAGAAACATCGCAAAGGTCGCCACCCTCAGGCCTCGCAGCTCTTTGAGCAAGCGGTTTGCCGCTTGAGCCCGATTTCGACCTAGAGAACCTTCGCGATCAATGATCGTAACTTTGATCCCGTCTGCCTTTTGTGCTTGCTCATGATCATCCTCCTCCGTCTTGAGCCGATCATCTGCAAATCCTCTATCAAGAGGCCTCGCGCTTGCGTTAACGATGATCACGTGAATGGGGCGATAAGTTTGTGATGCAACTGACGCTAAGGTATCCAATAGCGAGGGACGATTCATACTCCGGATAAGAACTGCAACCTCAGGTAAGTCAGCAGCATCATTTGCTAATCGAGCACTGAATCTCAACCAAGGCCAATGCGGCACGGCAGCGGAAACACCGCGCTTGCGATATGCCTCTACTGTCACTTCGAAGAACGCTTCGGCATGGTGTACGCGCGCCACTGACCCATCCGATTTTCGTGGGATACGAGTTGCCCGGACTTGTGAAAGCGCCTTCGCAGATGCCAAGTAAGGTTCGATGGATAGTTGGCTTTCAAAGGCTTCAATTGCAAACCATTTCAACGCTGCAACGGCATCGATATCAACCCAGCGATTGGGTTGCATTGGCGATCCGACTTCATAAAACAGCACCCGTTCACAGAGCTTACTCAGGACCGCTGCTTTCAGCCCGGCTAACGCACAGGCTTGATGATCGGGATGTGGTTCCGACAATGAGGGCAGCAGCAGGGTTTGAACTTGATGCTTGGCAATGAAGCGCTCAATCTCAGAAACCAAGACTTCACCGTAGCGAAGCCGGCGATCCCCAAGATCAAGCACCTCTGGCTTGGGTAGCCCCAACCTCTTTGCGGCAAGGAAAGACTCATCCATGCGGCTAAGTGCATCGCGTGATGGATCGCTCGCACCTTCTCCTTGAGTGAGTATCAAGGAAGGTTTCACCCCTCCAATGGCGACTAGTCTTGCGAGCAAACCACCGCAGCCAAGTGCTTCATCATCGGGGTGTGGCGCTACGCATAAAACCCTGCCAATAGATTCAAGGATGAGTGGTTCAAATGGATAGCTGATGCGCTCGCTTGCTCGATCCAACATGAGGCAGTTTTCCGGTATGTCAATACGGTTAGGCTGGGCGTTTCGCAACGATCAAACGGAAGTCGCTTGTCAATTCCCCGGCCCTGATGAGGTTCTGCTCAAGCTCAACCGTGCGAATCAGCACGTCGCAATGAGCCGGGTGATCGGATCGAAATCGATTGACACGATCACCCCACAAGAGCAAATTCAATAGCGTTCCCCCAAGTGCGATGTCAACTTCGACAACGAAGTGCTCATGCACCTTAGCGTACAACTCCCCAGATCGAATAGCCTCGGAAGGATCTAAGGCGATCATTGCATCAATACTAGGCCTTTGGATAAGCTCATAGGGCACCCCGTCGGCCCCAAGCTTGCATTCTTGGGGCCAGTCCTCGTTCCAAATTCGGCGAGCCTCTTCGAGCTGCCTGTCGGTCCACTGAAACCGCGATGGGCCGAAGAAGTCTAGGGCAATTAACCTCCCCTCGGGTCGAAGGCCTGCACGGATTGCATCAAAGAGATCATCAAGCGCCTGAATATGGTGAAGGGCTGACTTCGCAAACACAGCGTCCACGCAGTCATCCGGCAACCTGAGTCGGTTTATGTCAGCGACGCCAAATGCACAGCGCCTGCTATGGGAAGCAGGTAACAAATCGCAACGGGCATTTGCGGCGGCTACCCTTACTGGTGAGAGATCTAGCCCTAAGACCTCTCCAAACACACCCTGACGGATCATGTCGATCTCAAACTGGCCGTCGCCCGAACAGAGACTCAGGACTCGTTGATTTGCCAACGCTGGCTCCAGGGTGCGCAAGTAACCAGGCACGTCGAGGTCTGAGCTCCCGAAAGCAAACTCACAGACCCGCTTCCAAACGACCGGATGATCGGCCCAATCGACGTAGAAGTTGCCACTTTGGTGCTGCAATTGGTATTCATCTTGCCAGCTTGACCAGTGCTCAGCGACTGCCGAAGACCCCATTTTCATAACTGCAGCCAATTTCCTGAAGGGTTAAACTGCGGAAAGGTTAGCCTAATGTTAGCTTTTTCAACTCAGTAAAGATTTGTGCCCAGGTGAACCGAACGGCTAGCGCATTCGTTAACCGTGACCTATGAAGCCTGCAAGGCAATATGATGCATTATCGTTTTCTATTTTTTCAGTGGCTCCAGCGCGATATACAGTCACGATACAGAGGTTCGCTGCTCGGACTGCTTTGGCCCCTGCTCCAGCCGCTTGCGCAACTCACTGTTTTTACCACGGTGTTTTTCGGATTCATGCAAATGCGTTGGCCTGGAGGCATGACCGAGAGCGCTTCCATCAACGGCTTTCAATCGGATAGCGCAATTCACTACGCATTAAATGTGTTAGCAGGTCTTGCGGTATTTAACTACTTCTCTGAGATTCTCAACCGAGCGCCTTCCCTTATATTCTCGCAACCATACCTTGTAACAAAACTCAGATTTCCGATCATTGTGTTGCCAGCCGTATGCGTTGCATCGGCGCTCATTCATGTCTTCATTGCTGTCACCGTTATCGGGATTGCTAAGTGCATCCAAGGTAATCCCCCTGCTAATCTTTACCTGATACCGCTATGGCTCATTCCCGTCACGCTATACGGCTTTGGATTATCGCTCCTGTTAAGTAGCCTTGGCGTTTACCTCAGAGACCTCGTTCAGGCGATGCCTTCGATCACGAGCGCACTCATGTTTATTACCCCAATCTTTTACCCGATTGATCTGGTTCCTGAATCGATGCATCTTGCATTCGACCTCAACCCGTTAGCATGGGCTACTGAATTGCTTCGATCGTTGCTGGTGTCAGCAACCGAGTTTCAAAGCACCCCTTGGCTCAAGCACCTGGGGGTTTCCGGTTTGTTCCTGGCTTTTGCGCTTTGGATATTCCGTAAACTCAAAAACGGCTTCGGCGACGTTTTATGATCCGAGGCCGTACATACTCATGAAGCCGGTTCTACAGGTAAGTAAGCTGGGAAAGACCTACCGCCTTTTTCAAAAACCAATCGATCGACTTTGGCAGTTTTTCTTGCCGCCAAAGCGGATGTTAGGTCGAGACTTTGTAGCACTCCAAGAAGTCAGCTTTGAACTTAGACCTGGAGAGGCGCTTGGTATTGTTGGCGTCAATGGGGCAGGTAAGTCCACGCTCCTGCAATTGGTGAGCGAGACCATCAAACCAAGCACCGGGCTCATTGAGTTGAATGGACGAGTAGCTGCGATTCTTGAATTGGGGGCGGGCTTTAATCCTGAGTTTACCGGTATAGAGAATATTTTTCTCAATGCATCAACACTAGGAGTATCGCGCGCGGAATTAGACCAACGTTTGCCGGCGATTCTCGAATTCGCAGCCGTGGGCGAACATATCCATGACCCAGTCAAGACATATTCCAGTGGCATGCAGATCCGACTTGCTTTTTCCATCGCCACCAGTATAGACGCCGATCTTCTGATTATTGATGAAGCCCTGTCAGTTGGCGATGGTGCATTCCGGAGGAAATCCTTTGACAGAATCCTAGAAATTCGCAAAAAAGGCACAGCGATATTGTTCTGCTCTCATGTTTTATATCACTTAGAGGCACTTTGCGAGCGGGCGCTCTGGCTTCACAAAGGCCGGGTTCAAGCTCTGGGGCCCTGCAAAGCTGTTCTCAGAGACTATCAAGAATTCCTCGATCGATCGTTGGATTCAAGTACCACTGCAACCGTTGAAGGATCACAACTCGTTGAAGGATCACAACTCGTTGAAGGATCACAACTCGTTGAAGGATCACAACTGGCACACGATCAGCCGCAGGAGCATGGGTTACCAGCCGCCGCAACTCAGCTTGCATCGCCCAAAGGAGAATCAAGAATCGAGGAGGTCGTGGTAAAAATTAACGGTAGCACCGATTTGGCAAAAACAATTTCGAGCGACAAAAGCCATTTTTCTGTTGATATTCATTTCATCAGCGACCCGAGACTACCCTCGCCCAGCGCAGCAATTGTTGTTTCAAGTGAGGCAGGGCGTATTCTCGGTTCAAGCATTTCTGCATCGAATAACATTGTTTTCTCTCGCGACGACACAGGCCGAGGCGTTGCGCGGTTTCAAATCAGTAGTCTTCCTTTCACCACAGGTCGATATCGCGTTGGGGCCTATCTTTTTTGCGAACGCGGCTTGCACGGCTACGACATGCGCGACCCCTGTGCCATGATTGAACTCAAACATCAAGGTCTTGAGGCTGGATTTTTCAAACTGGACGGTTGCTGGGATGAAAACTAAAGACCGCCTTAGCGATATTGTGTTAACCACGCTGCGCTTTACACTAATGGCGGCAATGCCACCGAAGTTGCTTGGACGCTTGTTTCAAAGTCTCTCGCTTGCATCAGCGGGCAAGGATCCCGAAATTGGTCGGTACGCACTGGACTGCAACAACCCCCAAGCCCTTTGCTTTCTGATCGATGTGTTTCCTCAACTACAACACTATCTGCAGAAATACCAAAGAAACTCGTCAGTAAGTTTCCTTGATTTAGGCCCTGGATTCGGTGCGGCGGCTGGATTAATATCCGAAATGTATCGCTCGGATTTCTTAGGACCAAAGGTTTCTGTTGATGTCATGGATATTGTTGAAGATCGACGGAGTTTCATTGAATTAAACTATCCGAATGTTTCTTTTATTCATAGCGCAATTGAGAACATTGACCCGGACTTGATGTGGGATCTCGTTTACTGCTCTAATGCACTCGAGCACCATCCAGATCCAGATTTGTTTATTGGGTCAATCCTGAAACATACTCGAGGTTATGCATTCATTATCGCTCCATATAATGAGGCACATCCTTTGTCCCTTGACCACAAACATCAAATCACAGAAAAAACATTCGATCGTTTTAAGGTGGAATCAATCTCTATCTTCAAGACTGCTGCGTGGCCTGTAACTGCATGCGGCGTTGATCGCTACCAGATTTTATCGATCCTCAAGGCATGAAGATCGACTCATGAAATCGACTTTCCCAACTGACCTCGTTAGCGTAGCCCGCCCTGACCTCACCTCGCTGATCCAAAAGAACTTGAATCAAGCTTGGCTTGGTAAATAATTGATCAAAGAACAGAAGGCCGGGATCAGATGCGAAATGATTCATTTCAGCCAATCGTGTACTCAAGACCGGCAAGCCTGCTGCTCGGTACTCGTAATACTTGATCGGATCGACTGCGTCAGTTAATTCTGTGCGCTTAAATGGAATTAGACCCAGATCGAATTCTCTATAAATGCGACCGATTTCATCATGAGCCAAAGGCCCCATCATCGAAATGTTGCTTGGTAAATCAACCGGCACCTCGGCTTGGATCGGTCCGTATAGTTGAACCCGAATCTGCAAGTCAAGACTCTCGGTTAAAACGCTCAGACAACGTTTGAGCAAGCCCCAGTCCATCCATGGTGCAATGGCGCCGATGTAGCCTAAAATTAGGGGCTTGGGTGTTGACTTTTCTTTAATGACTCGACGAGACGGCATCGGATTCACATGTAGATACTCGAGAAGCGTCTGACTGATACCGTTGCGGACGAGCCTCAGTTTTGCGCCGAACTGGTTTAAACGTTGGTGCAGGACTTGCGAAGAAACCATCACGAGTTTTGCCTTCGCCACAAGTTGCCTTTCTGCGGATTCCACCCAGACCCGAGAACGCCCGCTATAAAACGCAGGAACTAAATCCATAACGTCAAGAACAAAGGGGCAGTCGGGAAGTCGATCTACTAGGTCCAAAGCGGCATCACAAGGGCGGCCTATCACCAACCAACACTTTTCGTACTGCTTGGCCCAGTTGGAGATATGCGCCATCTCGGCAGATCGAATACGACGATTGATCAATCGACCGAGCGTTGAAGGTTCAGCAGGTATGCCGGACAACCGCTTCGCCTCTAGCCATGGCGCATCACGCCAAGGCACGCTAAGCAAAGCGCTCGATCTCAACTGACGGAGAAATGGCCTTAAAAACCATGCTCTGAGACGCCCGATGTCAGCAAGTTGAGGAAAACGTATCGGCGATGATTCCAGCCAGAGTACGTCGGCATCAAATGCCTTGTGGAACCACTCAACGAAATGGTGAGGCCGTTGCGCATAGCTGGAAATCGGAATTGGCGACAAGTAGATAAGGGCCGCCTTGCCCGAAGTTAGGCGTTTAGTCATTAAAGCAGCGGACTTGGTTGTCAAAGCTGATGCTGTAAATACAAATCTCGGGCCGATTTAGCCAGCTGAGCCCTAAGTACCCCAACGATTGCATCAGAAGCTTGCCCGTTGCCATAAGGAGATCCTGCAGTTGACATGCAGGCGTAGGCATCCGGCGAGTTTAGAAGTTCCGAAACAGCAGCAATGATTCGCTCCGGATCAGTTCCAACCAGTCGATTAGCACCGATTGAAACCGCCTCGGGTCGCTCCGTCTGATCGCGCATCACAAGAACTGGAACACCCAAAGCGGGCGCCTCCTCCTGAACGCCACCCGAATCAGAAAGAATCAGTTTGGCCTTTTGCAAGACAAAACAGAAAGTCTTGTAGTCAGCCGGCGGCAGTAAATGGACATTCTCCTTGCGGGCCAGCATCTGATGGACAGGCCCTTTAACCTGAGGGTTCGGATGAACCGCATACACAAAATCATAGTTTGAATAGCGATCTGCCAATTCTAGAATCGCTCTACATATACCGATGAGCGGCTGCCCGAAGTTTTCGCGGCGGTGCGCCGTGATGAGTATCAAAGGACGTCGGCTTTCCAGGACTCGCTCCCAAGGGTCCTTGACGTTGCCACCCATGCAGTCACGATCCTGGTCAGCATGCTGAAAAACGATGTCGCGATCTTGGCTCAAGGTATGCTTCAAGGCGTCGATGACAGTGTTGCCTGTTACCCAAACATCTTCTTCTTGAATACCCTCTTGCATGAGGTTTTCTTTTGCTTTGGGTGTTGGGGCAAAATGCCACTTGGTCATACGCGTTGTTAGTACTCGATTAAGTTCTTCTGGAAAAGGTAACTGAATATTCCCTGTCCGCAAACCAGCTTCAACGTGGGCAAAGGGAATCTTTCTTAAGAAGCTTGCCAAACTACTTGCAAGTACGCTTGCCGTATCACCTTGGGCGATTACAACCGAGGGCTTGTATTGCTCAAGCGCCCTGTCGATTCCCTCAATGAGTCGACTGAGCAGCGAAGCAAGCGTTTGATTGGGCGCCATCACTTGCATGTGCTCATCCACGCTTATACCAAAGGACTTCACTAATGGAAGCGCAAGGTCCGCATGCTGTCCCGTCAGCAGTACTTTCGTGTCAGCCCAGGATTCAGCGTAAAGCTTCCGGATAACCGGCGCTAGCTTGATGACCTCAGGCCTTGTGCCAATCACAACCAGGATTCGAGTCGTCTTGTTAACACCATTCGAACCGCGATCCACAACCGGCCCCAACGTTTTATCAGTCGTCATGAATCGATGCGTACTTTAAGCATCACTGGCTAGCGCTTGCACGCGTGCAGATCGGTACTTGTGGGGGACCCAAGGCCCCCACTTCGCTTCGAAAATTGCCTTATTTCGATCAAAGATTGCTTGACGTTTTGCAACGCTAAGTTGATCGAATGACGCCGAGAGTTCATGGTAGACAAAAACATCTTCGGCACAGGCTAACCGCAAACCGGCATTGCGAATCCGGAGACAATAGTCATCATCCTCGAAAAACCCAGGGACGAAGCGCTCATCAAGTTCTCCAATCAGCTCAAAAACCCTGCGAGGCATCATCACACAAAAGAAAGCTGCGACGCTAAGTTCATAGAGCAAACCCCCATTGTCCAAGTTATACCTTCTAGCCTCAATGAATTTTGCAGCCAAGTCTTCCGATCTCAAGTCGATCCTTGACTCGTTACCGATATTGTTTGTTACGGGACCAACAAGTCCCAGGTCAGGGTTCCTCATCAGGTGATTTGAAAGGCCTCTTGCCCAACCTGACGTTACTATTGTGTCATTGTTTAGAATCACCAAATAGTCGCCCAGAGCCATTCTCAATCCCTGGTTCACAGCCGGTCCAAAACCCCGATTTTCAGTATTCAAGACCAGTCTTTTAGAGCGAACTGGCCCGCTGTTATCCGGAGCTAATTGGCTCCACTTTGTTAGCTCGTGAGCGCAATTACCTTCAGATGCATTGTCAATCACGATAATCTCAATTGGCAGACTAAACTCGCCTTGGATTTCTACTGAGGACAAGCTTTCAAGGCAACGTTCCGTGAGATGCCATTGGTTATAGCTAACGATCACGACGGAGACAAGCGGATCAAATTCATTCGTTGCAATCGCCTCGTGTAGTTCGTCGGCTCTCCGCTGCCATGTTTGGGTCGCAGCGTACGCCTGTCTTTGCCTCTGCCGCTCATCATTATCTTCGTCAAGAGCAAGGTGAATTGCCTCAACGAATCCTTGTGGCGTTGATGCCATGTAGACCATCGAACTCATCGTTCTTAATTCAGGAAGTTCGACCGCTACCACAGGCTTGCCTGCGCTTAAATACTCATAAACTTTGACCGGATTTGTGGCCAATGTGAGTGGCAGCACTTTGAACGGAATCAAACAAACGGAAAAAGTTGACAAGTGTCGAGGAAGCTCCGGATAGGGTAATTCTCCCAAAAATTGAACATTGGATTTACCGGCTAATCTCTCAGCGGCCCTGACTGTATCGGCGCCGATCAACCTTATCGTTGCACTCGGAAATGCACCAGCCACGGTTTCAATGAGATCAACATCGAACCACTCGGCTATTGCCCCGTAATAGCCGATTATTAAAGGCCTTGGAGACCCCAGCTTCGTGTGGGCACCCTTGAACCGGTCAAATTCTGCTCCGTTTCGAACAAGGGCAAGTTTTCTCGGCCCCATACCCTCAACATACTGGTATAAGTAATCCGAACTCACAATGACGAGATTTGCACATCGAACCAACGCAACCTCGCCTTGATGGTGCTTTTCGCTGGTATTAGCAAAGCCAGCATGAAAATCCATACAGTCATAAACAAGCTTCGCCTGCGAAACTGAAGACGCAAGTCTAGTCCAGTAAGGATGTTGAACGATATGAATCGCATCACGAATTCCGAATCGCTCCCAGAGCATACGCTGACCTATACGTTGCTGCATGATGACAGCCTCAGACGGTGTATCTAAATACACACTCTGCGCACCGCGAACATGCAAAAAAATCTGATGTAAATTCAAATCCGAATGCAGGGATTCCTCCTGAAAGCCAGGGGATCGATCGTCAACAAAGTTTACGCTTAAGTAAAGAACACGAAATCCTCGCTGAGCGATTGCAAGAGCAAGCTGTTGTGGTCGTTGGTGCCGGAAGTGCCAGTCAATTACACCGTAAAAAACAAAAACGGTTTCGGGTCGTAGCTTCCCGAACAGGGGCGTGGCCGAATCATTTGTAGCCTCCAAAAGCTCGGATGTCCTTCTGAGAGGAGGTATGCCCTTTGAGCCAAGCAGTTTGTGCTTTAAAACACCAAGTTTATGCCTCTGGCCTTGCGTCAAAGGCAGAAGGTCGTAGACCCGTCGGAGCTTGGTGTACAGGTTCAAGCTAAGCATCGTTGCAGAGTATACAAAATCAGTCTACCTGCCATCATTCATTTTCCGGATTGTTATCCGCAGTCTTGAATCGCATCCAAATTACGACTGATCAAGGATTTCATCAAGCACTGGCGAGATCGCAATCAACCATGGTTCAAGTTCAGACTGCTGCGTAACATGCCGCCAGTTGCCGGTGTCAAGCAGTGAGTTTTTTGGACGTTTGGCAATTGAGGGAAACTTGCTAGCCTCTATCGGCTCAATACCTTCTGTCCTCAACATCATCGTCGAACGCCATGCAGGGTGTTGCGTCGCCCGCTCGACGATTAAGTTCGCGTAATCGAACCACGTCGTCATTCCACCCGGTACAACATGAAAAAGGCCAAAAGGCATGGATGTGTTTAGCCATTGATCGATTTGGCGAACCAAAAATCGACAAGGGGTAGGCACACCCCACTGATCATTAACAACACGGATGCTGGTTTTTGTCAGTGCAAGTCGCAAGATTGTTTTCACGAAATTTTGTCCCCATGGCCCAACCACCCAGGAACAACGCACAACCAATCCATTTGTCGTTTGCTCAAACAGGCTTTGCTCGCCAAGCCACTTTGTTCGCCCATAGACACTGAGCGGATTAGGCATGTCACGCTCAGAATACGGGTGATCACTATGGCCGTCGAAGACATAGTCGGTCGAAAAGTGGACGATCGGAATCATCTTCGCGCAGCTTGCGAGCAATCCTGGAAACCACCCATTGATTTGCTCGGCAAGCTCAGGGGCAGATTCGGCTTGATCAACCGCTGTGTAAGCGGCCGCGTTAAATATCAGATCAGGTTGGTACTTATCCAGCAAGGCGTTGAGTTTATCTTTGATTTCAGACCGATCATTCAAGCCGAGATCTAAATCAGCACGGGTGATCCCTATTGCCGCTATCGGAAGGTCATTGATCAGCTGCCTGCCAAGCTGGCCCTGAGCTCCAATAACAAGAGCAAGCATATCTAGGGGAAAAGGAGCTCAGGCAGTTCACCCGCTCGAGTCAGCGTGTCGAGCGAAAGACCTGCCGCATCTTTTGGAGCTAGCGTCGGCTCCCGCCCTTCCAACGGCCAATCAATACCCAACTGGGAATCGTTCCACAATAAAGTACGTTCGAAGCGAGGCGCCCAGTATTCAGTGGTTTTATAAAGAAAATCTGCCGAATCGGACAGCACCAAAAACCCGTGCGCAAAACCAGCCGGAATCCACATTTGCCGGTGGTTTTCTTCGCTGAGTTCACAGCCAAAACTTCGCCCAAAGGTTTTCGAATTACCTCGCAAGTCAACAGCAACATCCCAAACACGACCTCTAGCAACCCTCACCAACTTACCCTGAGGTTGTCTGATCTGAAAATGTAAACCACGCAGCACACTTTTCAACGATCGTGAGTGATTATCCTGAACAAAATGGATGTCATGACCAATGATTGAAGAAAAAACCCTCTGGTTGAAACTCTCGAAAAAAAATCCCCTCTCGTCACCAAAAACTTCGGGTTCGATGATCACTAGACCATCGATGGATGTCGGGATTGCACGCCGATTGTTTTTCATAACGTTATAGCACCTGCTGATTCAACATGCGTAGCAGGTACTGCCCATACTCATTTTTCCGAAGTGGGTCGGCAAGGCGCGCTACTTGTTCAGCATCAATCCAACCGTTCCGAAAGGCTATTTCCTCGGGACAGGCAATCTTCAGACCCTGGCGCTTTTCGATTGTTTGTACAAAGCTTGCAGCTTCCATCAAGGATTCATGGGTACCAGTATCGAGCCATGCATAACCTCTCCCCATGATTTCCACACTAAGCTGACCCGACGCAAGGTAGTACCTGTTAACGTCAGTGATTTCCAGCTCACCTCTAGGCGAAGGACGAATTGAAGCAGCGACGTCAACGACCTGACTGTCATAGAAATAGAGTCCGGTTACTGCGTAGTTTGATTTCGGGTGTTTAGGTTTTTCTTCGAGGTCTACCGCGCGACGCGCACTGTCAAAACTGATGACGCCATATCTTTCTGGATCTTGAACATGGTAAGCAAAAACCGTTGCGCCATCGTGTTGCAAGTCAGCGCGAAGCATCGCTCCCTGAAGATCGTGCCCAAAGAAAATATTGTCACCCAGTATAAGGGCGCTAGACCGTTGTGCTACAAAATCCGCCCCAATGATAAAAGCTTGGGCCAGTCCATCCGGGGACTTTTGAACTCCATAGGCAATCGACATTCCCCACTGAGAGCCATCGCCAAGCAGTTGCTCAAACCGAGGGGTATCAAGAGGGGTCGAAATAAGCAAAATATCTCTGATTCCCGCAAGCATTAATGTCGTCAGAGGATAAAAAACCATTGGCTTATCGTAAACCGGTAGTAACTGCTTTGAAAGAACCTGAGTTACCGGATATAGCCTAGTGCCGGATCCGCCGGCGAGAATAATTCCGCAACGACTAGTCAAGTCAATCCTTTTCTTTGTTGTAACGCCCGCATCCAATCTGAATGGCCTAGGTACCAAGCTATGGTCTTCTCAATGCCAGAGGCAAAAGTCTCATTTGGCCGCCAACCTAACTCGTCTCGGATTTTGGATGCATCAATAGCGTAGCGTCGATCGTGACCGGGCCGATCTGGTACAAATGTGATCTGGTTAATGTAAGAAAGTCCATCTTTACGTGGATTATATCGATCCAATATATGGCAAATAGTCTGGACAACTTCCAGATTTGTCATCTCGGCGCTGCCCCCGATGTTGTATACCTGCCCAACCAAACCATTCTCTAGAACAGCACGAATAGCCGCGCAGTGATCCTTGACATACAACCAGTCCCTGATATTTTTTCCATCGCCATAAACAGGAAGCGGTTCGCCAGCAATCGCATGCGAAATCATCAAGGGAATCAGTTTTTCAGGAAACTGAAATGGTCCGTAATTATTAGAACAATTGGTCGTCAGTGTTGGCAACCCGTAGGTATGATGCCAAGCTCTGACCAGATGGTCGCTGGATGCCTTACTAGCAGCGTAAGGACTGTTCGGGGCATAAGGCGTTTGCTCCGAAAAGGGTGGATCAGCCGAAGATAATGACCCGAACACCTCATCAGTGGAAACGTGAAGCAACCGGAAAGAAGATGCCCTAGCCGGTTGCTTCTCGATATAAAAGCGATGAAGACTGCGTGCCGATTGCAATAAGTTAAAGGTCCCGACGACATTCGTCTGAATGAATTCGCCAGGACCATCAATCGATCGATCAACATGGCTTTCTGCGGCAAAATGAACGATCGCGGTTGGTTCCAGTTTGTGGATCAGCGCGCTGAGGTCTGCCGCATCTAGCAGATTCACCTTAAAAAATGATACCTGCCCATCGAATCGCCCTGCTGCACTGACGTCATCAAGATTTGCCAGATTACCCGCATAACTGAGGCAGTCTACAACAGCCAAAGGGTCCGTGCGGTGTTCGACCCAATCGATGACAAAGTTTGATCCGATGAATCCTGCACCGCCGGTGACTATAATCATGACGAATTCGTGTTAAATCCTTAGGTAATCTATTGTATCGGCTTAGGGGGCAGTCGTCTGTCGGTATGCTTTCGATGCTTCGTGGCATCAGGGACCTCCTCGTGAACCGTTCGGTTTTGCCGGCCCGACCCTATCTCTACCACTCCTTAACCGATCCAACCCATGCCGCATTCAGAACCTTACGTTTCCCTTAACCTCGCTGAGGGAGGAAGCGGCCTGGTCACGCTATCTGTCATTAGTCATGGTCATCGCCTGTTGATTTCGCGCCTGCTAAGGGACCTGGCGCTATTTCATCCTTCCCGGCTGGCCTTAATCGTGATTACCCTAAATCTGGCTGAGGAAAGGCCTGAAGTTCCTGCGGGCTTTAAGATACCCATCCAATGGTGCTCAAATGCGGATCCCCACGGCTTCGGAAGTAACCACAATCGAGCCTTTGGGTTTTGTAAGACGGAGTGGTTTGCTGTCGTGAACCCCGATATTCAACTTCTAAGTGACCCTTTTGAGCGCCTGTCTCTGGTGGCTGATCACGAAGTCGGAATAGTTGCTCCTTCCGTAATCGATCCGTCCGGAAAATCTTCCGACGCTGTCAGAGGGTTGATAACCCCTCTCGAGATTTTCAGACGAACCATGTTTACACAAAGACAGGTTAAAAAACCGGCGTGGATAGCGGGCATGTTTCTTATCGTTCGATCAGTGGCCTTTCGAGGTGTCGGGGGCTTTGACGAACGCTACTACCTCTATTGTGAGGACTTCGACCTTTGTGCTCGAATCCGCTTGCTTGGCTGGGATATTGCCCTTGATCAGGTCACCAGGGTTATGCACGACGCGCAACGCGAAAGCCACAAGTCAATTCGTCATTTTATTTTGCACCTACAAAGTCTCATTAGGATGTGGACAAGTCGGACATGGTGGCGATACCGGGAATATGTAATGCGTGAGGAAACGGTTGCCCTCCGTCCCATTCATCAGTTTGCGCCTAGGCGGTCAAGTAAACAACGAGACGACTTTATTCGCGCCGTAAGGCCATTGCGACATGATCAGGGAAAACTTGGACGCATCGGTTCGAACCGCGAGGTGTCGCGCAGGGGCGATGAGTGAACCCCTTCGGCACAGCTTTGTTGGCGTCAATGATCACCGCGATCTTTATCGTTCGGATTGCCTCTTTGCATCGTCGCTGGGGTTTCGACGACGCCACAGTTGAAGCGAGGAAGGTACACGTTAATCCGGTTCCGAGACTCGGGGGGGTTGCGATCCTGATCGGCGCATGGTTTGCTGGGTCCGTATTAAACCGTCAGGATGCAGTTGCTGGGAATTTTTTTCTAACGCTACTCATGGGAAGTTTGCCAGCATTCTTAGTGGGGCTCGGAGAGGATCTATCCGGAAAACTGAGTCCCAGTATAAGGCTAGTTGGCATGACAATCGCTTCGATTTTGATCATGGAAGATCTTAATATAACTATCATCCGAACCAATGTTGGGCCAATCGATCAATGGTTCAGCCGAGCTGTACATATCGTCGACCACTTACCAGAAATGGCAAAAGTGCCACATCTCACTGCATTCGCTTGGAAAGAATATCCACTGACTGCTTTAACAATCTGCGCGGTCACCGTCGCCGCTCTTCTTTCTATCACAAATGGGATCAACTTAATCGATGGACTCAATGGCTTAGCCGGCTTTAGCTCTATGCTTATGTTTTTAGGCTTAGGCGCTGTCGCAGTCGATGTTGGTGATAAGCAGACTGCTAGCTGTGCATTTGTCCTTGCAGGGGCAATCGCTGGCTTTTTTGTTTGGAATTGGCCACGAGGTTATCTATTCATGGGCGACGGAGGCGCGTATTTGATTGGTTTTTCGCTTGGCGCATTGTGCATTGTCTTGGTCCAACGGAATAGTGCTGTTTCTGCTTGGTTTGCTGTGCTCCTACTAATTTATCCGTTGACTGAGGTCGGATTTTCGATTTGGCGAAGAAAGTTTGTGAAAAGACGAGCTATAGGACTCCCAGACGCGGCGCATCTTCATCATCTTGTATACCGACGCATTGTCCGAACCGCGGTAGGCAGAACCTCTGCTGAATCTAAAATGATTAGAAATGCATTTGCCGCTCCTTACCTTTGGACAATGACCGCAATGAGTGTTTTTCCCGCAGTAGCGCTTTACCAGCATTCAGAGATTCTCGCGGCTTGCGCCTTCGCATTCGTTTTCGGCTACGTGTGGTTGTATCTACGCATCATCAGGTTACGCATACCGAATTTGCTCGTTTGAAGATTTATCGGAACGGTCTGAGATGTCAATAAACGCCTGGGCGATCGGCGACATCCAAGGATGTTTTGATGAGTTCATCGAGCTTGTTGAACGCATTGATGCACGCGCTGCAAAACAAGGTGTTGTCGAAAAACCAAAGC
>Ga0214923_10004271_pt1 | contig 17374 bp, 8 predicted proteins | sample LL1510_MetaG_FD_177993 | JGI IMG/M metagenome (GOLD analysis project Ga0214923, IMG submission 177993) | Freshwater microbial communities from Lake Lanier, Atlanta, Georgia, United States - LL-1510 | ecosystem: Environmental > Aquatic > Freshwater > Lake | place: USA: Georgia | collected 2015-10-15 | reverse complement strand
AAAGAAAAGATGAATAGTAAACAATAGAATTAAGATGTAAAAAATTAAAAATAGAATAATAATCTATAATAACTAAGAAATATAATGATTAGATAAAAGAATTAAATAAATAAATAAATAAACATTAAAAATTATAGAATAAAAATATAATTAGAAATTTATAAAATTAAAGAAAAAATATTATGAAAAAAGCAGAAGAAAAATAAATAATTATTTATAATTTCATAGTTTTAGATAATAAACTTGGAAATTTAAAAGTTTAAAAAATAAATTAAACAAGAAATTAATTATTATAAGAAATATTAAAAGAAAATAAAGAAATTTAACACGATTATAAAATAATAAGAACATTATCAGATTAATATTATTTTGTATTTCCATATTATGTAAAAAATGTTATAAAATAAAATAAAGATGCAAATAAAACTGTTTCTATTGATCCAGGTATGAAAACTTTTATTTCATGTTATAATCCTAATAGAATATCTAAATATAATGAAAATTTTGTAATTAAATTAAGTAAATTATGTGAAAAATTGAAAAAGAAAATGTAATTAACAAATAAAAAAGAAGATAAATAAAGATATTATAGAATGTAAGAAAAATTAAATAATAAACTTAAATAATTCCATTATGATGTTATTAAAGATTTATTTTCTAAATATGAAAATATTATATATCCAGGCTATTTTAACACTAGTTAAATGTAAATTAAAGGAAATAATAAACATATAAGAAATTAAGGACATGGTTAATTTAAATCTAGGATGATACACAAATCTTAGAAAGAAGGAAAAAATATTTATTTAATAAGAGAAGAATATACATCTAAAATATGTAGTTATTGTTTAAATCTAAAAGATATTGGTAAAAGTAGAATATATGAATGTGATAATTGTAAAAATAAATTTGATAGAGATTTAAATTCTGCTAAAAACATATTTAATATAACTATAATATAATGAAAAAACATAGAAGATTTATATCTTCTATCCAGCAGAAACGAGAAAAACTGTTAAAATTATAGAAATATAACTTTTAATAGCTTTTTGATCTGCCTCACTCGTATGAATCAATTGTCCATTCCATATACATTTTATACACATCATGAGGATTTATCTAACAAATTAATAAAAAATTTCCAATATACATTAGTCTTTCATTATGATGTAAATATGAATATTTTTATATTTTTTATATGAGAAAATCAATTGGAGGTATTTTTGTATTGCCTTCCCATAATTTTTTATATAATTTCTTATTTATTTTATTATTATTGTTCATATTATTTTTTTCATCAAAATTTTCTTCTTATTTGTAAATAAAATAAACATAATTTCGCCATCCAATTAATTATCTAATATATCCTTCTAATGATTATAATATTTAATATTTTTTATCAGATAAATTTTCTAAATCTATTTTTTTATTTAAAAAAGGATAATTTTCGTCAATATATATCATTAATATATCTAATATTTCTTAATCTGTTATAATTCCTATATTTAACATTGGAGATAATACAGAATGATATAAATATGGATCATTTTCTCTTATTAAAAGAGAATCTTGATACGGGCCAAAATAAAAAAGACGATATTTTAGAAACATTAAAAACCATTAAATAGAAGATTTATTATCAATTGGATAGAAAAAATTTTCCGTATTTCCATAATTATTTTTAAAATGTTTATTTACATATTTTATTGCTTCTTATTTATATTCTATATTTTATTTCTATATTTATTTTAATTTTTATTCATATTCTTTATCATAATCTATTTAATAATCTTTTGGAAATGGAATTCTATTATCTTCATCAAAAGTCCATTTATTTCCAGTTGGATTTCCGTCTTTATCAATTAAAATATTTAATTTTCTTCTTTAGTATTTATAAAATTCTGAATGTTAATAATTATTATTGGGTTTTATTATTTTTGTTATATATTCATATTCTTTTTTATTTACAAGATGGTTTTTATTATCAAATAACGTAATATTTTTAAATAATTTTTTAATTTTATTTAATAAACATGTATCTGATGGTTCATATAAAAATATTTTTGTATTTTTATCAATTTCATTATAAAAATATTCTGATTCATTATATTCAACGTATTTTATAGAAATATTTAATTTTTCAGATATATAATCATAATATTTTTTCATAGATGCCCTGTGAAAAGCAATTCTTAATTTATGATAATTATATTTTGTAAAATAAGTATTTTCCTCTATTAAATATATTTTTTTTATTTTATTTTATATTTTAATTATATTATCTAAATCGTAATATAATTGAGTAGGAAATATAAAAAAATACATATATATATAAGAAAATATAGGAAAAATTTATTTATTATTAATCCGGTTTTACTCACTTTGAGGGGAGCAAAATCATATAAAACTGATATGAGAAGTGTATGAAACTCAGTATAAGTATTTATAGAAACTCAATATCAGTTTTAATGATTTAGTTAGTCTATAAAAGCCCTCTCGTGTAATTAACCGTGATAATATTTTGTATTAAAATTATATGTAAAATGGGTTTTTAATGTTTAATTTTTATCATATTTTTGTTATTTTTATATATTGATTTTTTACATTAAAATAAAAATTTTTATATATATTAGGTTCCATTTTATATATGTAAGAAGAATAAAAATAATAGATGACATAAAATAAGCCATTTATAGAATTAATAGATAACAAATATATAGTTAATTAGGATTTAAATATAACAAAGAAAATAATAAATGCAAAAGGCGATTTAGTAGATTAAAACACATTTATTTCATAAGATGTTTTATAAACTATGTTTAATTTATCACATTAATCATTTTCAAAAGATAAAAAAATATTTTAAGATGTAAATATTAAAGAACCTTTATAAATACTATTATAATCTTTAAAACACGCTGTAAATTAAGATTGTTATTATTCATTTGATTTTATTTCTTAAATGATTGGTTAAGAAAGAGGAATAAAAAATATTATTAATTATAAAATGGAATTAAAAAGATAATTAGAATAAGCCGGATTTGGAAATGATTTTATTGAAATTGAAAAAGATAAATATAAAAAATATTTAAAACTGTTATCAGATAATGAAAATCAAATTATGGGCACTTAGCCCATAATTTAAAATCAAGAAACTGATATCAGAAATGAAAATCAAAATGTAGTTAATGGAATTACAATTTAAAATTTAGAAACTGATATATTAAATTAATTTTTAAATTAACCTGAATATTTTGAAATATAAAAATATAAAGTAGATATTGATTAAAAAGCATTTAAAAGTTATTTTGTAAATCATAGAATTGTTAAATATTTATAAATGGAAAAATCTAATAAAATGAAGTAGTATTTATTGAGAATAGATGATATTTTTATAACTTCAATGAAAATGTTATCATAAGCACCAAATTAAAGGATTTAATAATTAATGTTATAATTATCTGAATATGAAATACAAATATAAAAAATGGTTTAAATGAAAAATTAATAAGAAGAATCAATTGATAATTTGGATAAATAAAACAAAGAATTATAATAAAAATAATAAGAATTAGAAGAAAAATATGTTTAATTATAAGAATAAATAGATAAATAGAATGAAGAGAAAAATATTTTAGAATAAAATATAAAAGATAGTAAAAAGAAGATTATTCGATAGAAAAAATTAAAATTTGAAGCTAGAAAATAATTAGAAGATGAAAAATAATAAACTGTTAAATTATAAGAAGAAAAATAAAATTTAACAGAATAAAATAAAGAATTATAAAAAGATATTCATGAAATTAAGTAAAATAATATTCTTATTAATAATTAAACATTTTCATAAGAGTCAAATGATAAAATTTAATAATTAAAAGTAGAATTAAGAGATATTCATATTTTAAATGTGAGAAGGATTAAAAGTAATCATGTTATTTTTTATTTAATATTAATCAAAGATAAAAATAATAAAATAAAAGAAATTAAATTAGGTAGATCAACATTTGAAAGAATATTAGAAAGATTATCTGAAATTACAAAAGAAACATAAAAAAGACTAAATAATAAAGATATTACAATAGAATTGATTAATTTCTTTCCTATTCCAGATATTTAAACAGAAAGTTTTATACACCAACAATTAAAAGTATATAATATGTCAATTTAAGGAACAAATGAATATTATTATCCAAATGACACAATAATTCACAAATATTTAGAATATAAATAATATTATGAATAGTAATATGATAATTAAACTATAAGAGAATTACAATTAAAAGAATTTATAGAAATACAAATGAAAGAATAAAAAGAAGAAATTAAAGAAAGATAATAAAGACAAGATAAAAGAGAAGATTTTATAATGAAATAATTAGATTCTATATAAGATCAATAAAAAGATTTAAAAGAATAGAAAATAAAACAAGAAAATGAATTAAAAGAATAGAAAATAAAACAAGAAAACGAATTGAACTAATAGAAAATAAAACAAGAAAATGAATTAAACGAATATAAAAAAGAATTTAAACAAGATAAATTAAAACAAGAAAAAGAATTTAATGAATATAAAGCAAAATAAGAGAAAGAATTAAAGGAATAAAGATAGCACAATGAAAAAATATAAATATAATAACTAAATATTATAAAATTACAATATATATAATAAATAACACAATAAATCAATAATTTATAACCATTTACAACCAATAAAATACAAAAATTATTGTTTAATGAAACTAATGAATTGCGCTCAAAAATAAAATGAATTATGTTTTTTACTTACTTTAAGGGGAGCAAAACCATATAAAACTGATATGAGAATTATAATAAACTCAGTATAAGTATTTATAGAAACTCACTATCAGTTTTAATGATTTTACTATTCTATAAAAGCCCTCTCGTATATTAACCCTTGATATAATTTAAAACTTTTTTTGTTTAATTTTTTTATTAATTTTCATTGTATTTATTATACTAAATTGGGATAATTTTTCTCAAATCCTTAATAAATATGTGGAACATAATATTATAATAAATCAATATATTCTTTAAAATAAAAATTAACCATAAAAATATGCGGTCTAAAATAATTACCAAAATCCGGATCATTTGGATATTTCATATAATTTTTATCTTTTGGCCCTAAAACAGTAACCATATAGCCATCTTATTATTAATATCTCATTAATTCAGATTTAACTTCTTTCAATTTACCATATTTTGTAATATAAAGTTAAAATAATTGATTAGTATCTAATAATTATCCTTCATAATCGAATTTATATCCTTATGGAATAACATCTACTACTGATTATTTAATATTATCTAAGTCTTACATTCCTCTTCTTAAAGCTCTTATGAATTTATTTTAAATATTATAATATTTTCTTTTTTCTGTTATTTCTTCTTCTATTTTTTTTAAATCTTTATCTCTCTTATTTACATCTTCTTAATTAGTATATTTATCTTCTATTTATTATTATTCTCTAACAGCTATTATATCATATAATAATTAATCTTGTGTATATTTTAATCTTAACATTTTTAATTCCTGTTCTTTTTAAGTTTCATTTTATTTATTTTTATTTTAAAATTCATTATTTATAGCATCTATTCTAGCTTAATAATTTAATTCTAATATTTTCTTATCTAAAAAATCTTTTTCTTCTTATAATAGCTTATCAAAATATTATACGGCAATTTCTTTCATCCTATCATTAAAACTAAGTTAATTATTTTCTCTCTATTTCATTTCTTCATTATGTTTATTTTCTTCTTCTATTCTTCTCCTATTTTATTCTTCAATTTTCTCTCTTTCTATTCTTTCTTTTTCTTCTTTATCTTTTTTTCTCTTTTCTTCTTATTATTTTTTGAAACTAGGATTAAAATATTCAAATATATATGTTATTTCACCTAAAAATATTCTAGGTTTTTATATATATACTCCATTTTCATCAATTTAAACAGATGTAGAATTTGCTATTTTTGGATATTTATCAATACCAGTTCTTTCTTTTTCAAAATTTATTTTTATATATTAATCAAATTCGTCAGATCTTTCATTAAATGAATCAAATCCATCGGTTATCAAAATATATATTATTCCAATTATTATAAGAGGTATAATTATATATAAAATATTGAATTGCATATATATATATGGATTAATCACTTAAATAAAACATTGATAAATATTTGGATAGCAACTAATAAATATTACAAATATTAACAGAATTACAAACAACTGAATTTATAGACATGTAAACACTTGATTAAATAGATAATATTATTTATTTCGATGAAACTAAACACTCAATTGATTAATATTAACAAATAACTAAATAAAATAAATAAATATTATTCTAATGTTTCATATTCGCCATGAAAATGTTTTATAGAGAAGAATAAAAAAAAATTATAGATTAAATATTACAAGATTTTTATAATTCTGGTGCACATACGACTTTATATGATTTATAATTGAGAAGTTATTATACTATAGATAATTATATAAAATAATAAAAAAAACTTGATCCATAAATAGAATAAGAATATAATAGACTAGATAAGAAGAGATCTTTTTTATAATATTATTATTTTATATAACTTTCATATTAATCGACATTTTAATATTTATATGAAGATAGTTTTTTATAATAACCGTATTATCATCAAGAATATTTAGAATATTGGAAAATACATTAAAAATAAATATAAAAAATGACAAGAGAAGAAATAAATGAAAATTATAATAAATATAAAATGGCCGATCCAGAATTTACAGATTTATATAAAACTTAATTTAAAATATATGTATAAGGACATGAATAAATATAAACTTGTACTTATGATAAAATTTTTTTCGATTATTATAAACGTGAAAGATATGTAATATATGGAAAAAAATTAACTTTATAAGATTATATGTGGTTAATTTCAAAAGCTTAAAGTTAATTATATCATGAATTTAAAACTATTTATCATAAATATAATTATATTATGTATCCAGAATTTGTGGAAGAATAAAGAGGATATTATATTCAATAATTTCCATTAAAACCTGAATCAGAAGGTATATTTACAAAAATGCCTACAATATTATGATTTCATCTAGAATAAAAATAAAGATAAACTAGATCTAAATTAATTTTATATCCAGATCCATAAACAGTCGGACGAGAATTTGGAATTCTTTATATTTCTAAAGTTCTTTCTTCCCAATAAATATAAGTTTAAATAGCTGATAAATAATCTTTTTTTTATGTTTTTAAAAATTTATCGTACATTTTTTACATATCTTATAAACCCCAAGTAACATATCCATATATTTTATCGGTTTTATTATAATCAACTGAATTTCTAGATTAAATATAAAAAGGATTCAATAAATTATATCTCCAAGAACATCTATATCCAGTTGCCGTAATATACAATAATAATTAGTATTTTACTATATTATCTTCTCTAAAATAATCTTTTCTTAAACATTCTTGTTTAAAATTTTCTCTTTGATTTGGTTAGGTAAATTATTTATCCATTTAATCTCTATATTCTTATTTGAAGTTATATAATTTAGTTTATTCATAAAAAATGGCATATGTATAATCTTCTATAAAATGACTAGTATTTTTTCTTTCATATTTTAACATTGAAATTTATTCAATATAAAAAATAATTTGAGTATATATTTTAATATTTTCATCTAATTTATACATATAAACTGAATCATAAATATTTGCATCCCATTAAAAAGGATGTATTTTAAGTAATAATTGATCTATTTTATCTTATATTTATCTACATTCTTATTAATCTTCATATATTTCTTCCCATTTTTATATAATTTCATTGGTTATTTTATTTTATTTATCTATTATTATTTTTTTCTACTATTCAAAGTATAATTATTTTTTACTTTCATTATAATCATTGATATATTATATTATTTATAACTTATTATCTATTTCTTAATCATCTTTTAAAAATTTTCTATACGCGCTATCCAATATTTTACTAGTATTTTAATTATAAGTATACATTAGATAACTATATTATTATTCTATTAATTTTTTAGACAATATTTAAATATAATCTACATAATCTTAGATATCTTTTTTTTCTATTTTTTATTATAGATATTTTAAATATAACACTTAAAATTTCGTATTTAATTAATTCGTTATTTATTTATCTGATTCTATTAAATTATCTAGTGTATTTTTTTAAGTACTTATATCATATCCCATTTATTGGATAATATAATCGGGAGATGTTATTTTTATTTTTAATTATCTTTCTTCTTCTTCTTTTTTTAATGCATCTTCTTTTTCTTTTTAAATTCTTGCTAATTCGGCCAATCTTTATTTCTCTTATTCTTATAATATTAATTATCTTTGTTATTCTAATAAATATATTTATCTTTCTCTCTCTTAAATTTCTAATTCTTCTTAGGCCAAACGTTATTTTCTAGCTATTTCTTCTAATTCTAATCTTTATTATTCGGCCAATTCTTTATCTTTTTATTCTTATATTAAATTTCTTTTACCAAATTAAACAAAAATATTCAAATAATCTTGATCTTATATTTTTGGATAAACAGTTTTTTTTTATGGAATTATTTCTGGAACTATTATTATTTCTTCTATATCTGTTATTATAGTTTGATTAATTATATTATTATTAGGAATTACTGGTTCATTATTAGGATTTACTGGATTTACTGGATTTACTGGATTTACTGGATTTACTGGATTTACTGGATTTACTGGATTTACTGGATTTACTGGATTTACTGGATTATTATTAGGATTTACTGGATTATTATTAGGAATTACTGGATTTACTGGATTTACTGGATTTACTGGATTATTATTAGGATTTACTGGATTTACTGGATTTACTGGATTTACTGGATTTACTGGATTTACTGGATTTACTGGATTATCACTAGGAATTACCGGATCTACTGGATTTACTGGATTTACTGGAATTACTGGATTTATTATATCAAATATTTCTTATATTTATTATAATGTTTTATAATTATTTAAATATTATTCAAAATTAGGATATACCGTATTTTTTTTAGTTTCTTCTTTAGTTCCTTTAAATATAAAATATAATATAATTGTTATAGTAATTACAATAAAAATTCCGATTATTATTTTCATTTTATTATTTTATTCATCCATATATAATATGTAAATCAAATATTGATTATTTCATTTGTATTTCCCTCTATATCCTTAAAAAATAATTTTCCATCATTAGACAAATAAATCATTTAAATTTATTTCATATTTGTATTAATTGGCTTATATTATTTTACAACTGTTCCATCAGATTTCAAAAACAAAAATTCTCCTTAATTATTTAATTTTACCATTTCAACTTATTAATTTTAAGTATTTGACTACCATTTTATTTCTATCATTTTATTTATTACTAAAAAATTACCTTCATTATTTAAAAATGCTATATATTCTTTATTTTTAGAAGTTAAGAAAAAATTTTTTTTAAATTCTTATTATTCGGATGAAAGTAGAAAATCTGGATATTTTTCTTCCTCTTCTGGTTAATCTAAATATTCTGATACATATTATAAATATTATTCATTAAAAATATAATTAATAGAAAATAACATCAGAACAATTACAATATTGTCTTATATTTATTTCTTACCACTAATAATAATAAAAAAAATTGGAATAAAATAATATTTAATGGATTTAACAAGAATTTTTTTAAATAAGTCAATTATTTTTTATGTATACATATATAAATAATAATTTTTATTTTTAGTTTATATTCAGATAATATAACTTTATTCTTGTAATTTTTTTTTCTGTAATTTATTCTATTCTTATTAAATTTTGAATTAATTATATTATTTACAGAATTAAACCTCTATTAATTACAGTTAATTACTTCTTATATTATGTTATACATAAAAAAAATCATTTTGTTTTTCTTAAACTACATATTTCAATATAAAAAAAATAACATAAGATATAATATATTTAAATACGTGTTTTTATAATAAATCTGTGTTATTTAATATCCATTCATATATTTTTTATATTTTTTCTAATATGGAATATCCTTATTCTTATCCATATTTATCACAAATTGATTTTCTAACTTAAAAATCATTTTTTACTTAATATTTTCTATAATCGAAATTTATTTAGTCTTTTATTTTACGTTTATATTATCTACCATAATTATATTGAGTAAAAATTATTTAATTATATGAATCGAATAGAAAATTAACATAAATTTTTATATTTTATTATTAAATCGGCCGTATGTATTATTTTATATTATAATCGATATCTATATGAAATTTTTTAATTTATTCTTCTTCTTAAGGAGATAAATTATAATATTAAACAAATTTTTTATATATTTATGTTAAATGCATTAAAGCTTATTAGATTTTAATACCAGTTAAAGAACTTTTATTAATTTTTCCTTCATATTGACAATTAATAAAAGATTATTAATAAATTATATATCCACAATTAGAACACTCATAACTACTTTATTCCTTTAAAATTTTAGAATTACATATAGGACATTATTATTCCATTAAAATTGTTATTATATCTTATGATAAACATGTATTTTATTATACTAAGGTATCTTTTTATTGTTTTTCTATTTATTATTATTAATTCATATCTACTAATTGACTTAATATATCATAGTCATCTTCCATATATAAAACATTAAGGTTATATATATTTAAATTTCAATTTTTTATATATATAAAATTGAAAAAAAAACTATATATGTAATATATTTATATATGTAATAAATTTAAAATAGAGAATATTGTAGGAAATGCGATAATTTGATGATATTATTCGTCCAAGATAAATTATAAGATAAAATATACGATAAAATAAACGATAATAATGGTTAAATAAATTAATAATAAAATAAGAAATAAACTAAAAAATAATTAAAAGAAAAATAGGAAAAAAAAGAAGAAGAAGAAAAATAATATTAAGAATAGAAAAAAGAAAATCAAAGATAATAAAAAGAGATAAAAAATATAAATAAATTATCATTAAAAGATTATGTCTAATAATATTTATAAGTAAATGATTATAATTAAATAAAAGATATTAATATAGATGATTTATATGAATATTTATAATAAATTTAAACAATGTAATACGAATAAAAATTAAATATAATGGAACATTATTCAAAATTATTTGATGATAGTAGATAATTATAAATATATTAAAAATGTGTTAATTGTGATAAAGATGAAAATATCGAAACTTATAGCACATTTTAACCTATCTTATATTAATATAATAACAAAATAAACCAAAAGAAAAATAATCCATAATTAATATCTTCTATGAATAAATTTTTAGAAAAAGAATAAGAATGTTAATTTTGTAAATCGAAATAAGTTCATAAAATATTTATTGATAAAATAGACATTACATTAGTGTGTAAAAATTGTAATTCTTCATTCATTTTAAAAAAATGAAAATATCAAATTAAATCTCCTAAAATTTTAACTAAATCTTTAAATATTTCATTATCATTTATTGGAATGAAAAATAAATTTTTACGCAATGAATAAGTTATAACATTTCCATAATATTATGCTTATATTTTATCTAATTATTAATCTATTGTATATACTTTTAATTTTTTTATAATTTATATTTCTTCTTCTTTTTCTTCTTCACTTTCGCTCAATGTTATTTATTATGTTTATTTTTTTTCTTTTTTATCTTTTATAGTCTTTTTAAAATTTTTTTTCGTGCTTTTCTTTTCAATATAATCAGGATCTTATATTATATATAAAATTGCCATCCCCTTCTATATTTAATAAAAATTTTCAACCATTTTATATTTATAAAGTTATTTTAATTATTATGTTGGAATTTATATGTTTTTATTTTTAATGACCTGTATTATTTTATCAAAATAAAATTTATATATATAATTTTATATAATTTATTATTTTTTCAATAGAATATCTTCATTAGTTTATATTGTATTTGAATTCGTTAAAGAAATGGATATTTATTAATGAATTTAACTCTAATTACTTTTTTAATCACTACTAACTGATCTTTTATTTTCATTTGTTTATTTATTATTATCAATAGAAACTTGTAAACTAATTTAATTGTCTTTTTTCTATAAACCTTTTAAATTACTCATATATATTAGAAATATGTTATATAAAAAAAATAAAAAAATAAAAAAAAAATATATACATAATCATATTCCAAAATCTTCAAGATAAATATCTGATTATATCAATTTTTCTTCTTCTTCTGGCATTTCGACTGGATAATATATATTTTATTAATAATTTTACATTATAAATTCAGTAAAATTGTTTTTAAACATTTAAAAAGATTCATAATTTTTACAATAAACGTAAATATCATTTTTTGAAGAAATTCTAAATTTTATATCACTTATTAATTATCCATGTCCTCTTAAAATTTACATTTTATTTGAATCATATTTTATAATAAATTTATTCCATTATTATTATAATTATATTGAAATATCCATTAGTGTTATTTTATTACTAAATTATCCTAAATAAACAATAAATAATGTTTTTTTTATTTTCTTTATAAAAATATTCATCTACATAAATTAATTAACACAAATATTCATTAATGTTAAGATTATATAAGTTTCTTACATTTTTCTAGTTCCGGCAACTATTATAGAAGTTTTATCAAATGTTAAAATAGGATATTTTTTATATATTTTTCCATCAGAAGTATAACAAATAATATATATTATGATTCCATTGTACATTTTATTAGTTTTTTTTCCTTTTTTTGATTTAATATAAATAAAAACATTTCCGGTATTTAATTATAATAATTACAAAGGAATTATTGTTTATTTAAGCTCACTTTTACCTTTTTTCATAACGTAATATTTATAAATATATTTACTAAAATTATCATCGTCTATAATTGTTTAATAATTATGAATATCTTTATATTCTCTATTTTATTATTATATTTCCCAAAAATTTTTTAAATCAATTCCAGAATGCCAAAACATTTTAGTATTTACCATTATTTTATTCTATTCATGTATAACATTATCGTCTTTTCTTTCTTTTTTAATTTCTTCTAATATTTCTTAGTTTATATTTATGGTTGGACTTTTTGAAAATATAGATGTATCTCCAAAAAATTAATTTGGGTAAACTACATTTAAATATAGTTCCTTTATCATTTTATAATCTTCGTCTTTAGATATTATTTTATCATAAGATATTTATAAAGCTTATAAATGATATTTATTTTATTAATTTTATATTTCTTACATATATATTAAATCATATGTATAGTATATTTTTTTCAATTTTAAAAAACATTAAAATCAACTGATTATTCTTATCCTTTTATATCTTTAAATATTAATTAACCATTATTGCTTAAATAAAGTCTTTCTATTTTATCCATACCTTGAAATGGAGGGTAATATTTTCTTTTTTTTCCATCATATTATATAAAATAAAGGCCATCTTGTTCTATTTTTATTTTTTGGAAATTTTAATTTTCTGTTTAACTTTGATATAATATTTATATACTATCGCCAACAACTATAAAATTACCATTTGTTGTTAAAAAGGCGATATAATTTCTGTTTTTCGATGTTAGAAAATAATTTTATAAAAATTCAATTTAATCTGAAACTAATAAATGGTCTGGAAAATTTTCATTAGTATTATCAGATTAATTTAAATGTTCATTTTCTTAATTTTCTTAATCTCCCTTAATAAAATCATTAATAGTGTAATTTATGAAAAATAATAATAATGAAATTATAATATTGTCTTCTTTTTATTTCTTTTGATAACTTATTGTATAAATTATTGGGAAAATATAGTAATTTAAAGATTTAACAATCATTTTTTAAATTATATTTTAATCGAAATTTTTCTGCATATATATATATGAACATTTAATTTAATGGAAACGAAATATATACAATTTTAGATTAATATGGTAGTTTATGGAAATTTATGTTTGGGAGTTAATCTGATTGGTATGATTTTACAATTTAAGGAATTACATATAAATCCAATATAGTTTAAACAAATGTTATAGATTATTATACAACTCAACAAGATTCAGTTAGTTTACATGAATCTACAAAATATTTTTATGTTTTAATATATAAAAAAAATATTTACCTATAAATTATATCTTCAATTACCAATAAAGTCATATTTGAATATTAAATAAATAAAGATACAGATATAATAGAAAATTTTAAATATAGAGTTTTTGCGGTATAATATGATGGAAATGGAGTAAATACATTTATAGTAGTTTAAATTTTAGATAAAAATAGAAATAAAGTTATATATAAATATTTTTAAAAACCATATGATATGTAAATCTAATATAAAGGATAAATAGAAGAAGATCAAGATTAATTTTTTAATTAATTTGCACATATTTAATATTTTAAAGGAGATACTCAAAGAGACGTAAATGTAACTCTATTTAATACTGGATTATATAAAGATAAATTGGATTTTTTAGCGGCCGTTTGTATAAAAGATTCAAAAGAAACAACTTATTATAAAAAATTGACATTGGATATGAAATCTATAATGAAAACATTATTAACTGATCAAAGTATTGATACTGGTTATTATTATTTTGGTGTTGTAGTAGAATCTAATAAAAATATAATAACATTAAAGATTTAAATTATAAATTATTAATTTACACTAATTCATCCAAATTTTTTTTATATGTAAGTAATTTTAGGTAGTTCTTCATATTTAGAAGATATTCCTTTTCAATTACCAATTTGCTAAATATTATAAAAAACTGGAATAGATGTAGCTAAAATGTTTATATAATTTAATACATAAGCTGTTAATGTTAGTAAAACTATGATGATATAAGAAGGATATGTTGAATTATGTACAGTTATTAATAAATAAAGTGGTTTATTATAAGTAACTAAACATTAAAGACCAAGTTAATTTGATATTACAAAAAATGTAAATGTTTAATTTATGGTAGATAATTATTAGGGATAATATATAGCAAATATGTATAAAGAAGATCTAAAACTTTTAGATAATGCAAATTATACTATTTTTATAAGAGATGTAATAAGTGGTTAATAATTTTTTTATAAAGGGAAAATAGAAAAAACTAATGTTATATTATATGAAATGAATAAATAATTTTTATAGTAAAAAAAAAATTCAGCATTATAATAAATGCCGTTTTTATAATAAAAAAATGAAAATTTATACATGATATATTTTATAATAAATAAAAATTATTAAATTGATAATATTTAATCGGTATACGCTTAATTTATAGCAAATATAAAGAGTGAAATAAATTCTATATTGGAATAAGAAAAAAATTTTACAGATTTAGTTCAATAATTAGGATTAGATAAATTAACATAAGAATAAATAAATAATATATAAAATGTAGATAAAAAAAGAGATGCTCTTGATATATTATAAATATTTAATGAAAAAGAATATTTTGCCGAATATTTAACTGAATAAAGTGCTTATGATCTATATTATTATTTATTACCAGATAAATTTTATACATTAGCTAAATAAATATCTGAAATACCAAAATTTTAAAAAGATTTTCAATAAATAGATATTTAATTTTAATAATAAGCAAAAAGTAAAATAATGGATTTATTAGTTAAAGATACAAGATTAAAATCGTAAATTGATGTTTGGATATAAAAAAAAGGGATTGATAGTGTAATTTAAAGAAAAAATAATTTGGCCGAATAATTGAAAAATATTAATATAGATAATACAATTTACCCTTTATCTAAATAAAATACATTTGGAGATTAAATTTTTGTAGAATATTTAGAAGATTTAATATAAAAAGAATAATAAAATGGTGGTAATAATAACAATAAAAATAAAGATAAAAATTTAAATGGTTTAAAAATATTCTTTTATGTTTTGAGTGGAACTTGTTCATTTTTTTTAATGTTATACATTTATAGCGCAATGTCTAAATGATGTTGATAATAAACAACCACCAATTTTATTCTCCATATATTTTAACATTTTTTTTTTAATGTAATGTTTAAAAGATATTTATTAAAAATATCAATACATTTTATAATTTATAAAATTTTATTTTAAATAATCTTTAAGTTATTATTTTTTTTAAGGACTCCTGTTATATTATAATTCTTATTCTATAATTTCCAAAAGTTTATTAGATTATTTTTAGTATTCTTTTTATTCATCATAACTTTATTTATTAATTGCTTTTTAAGATGTTTACCAAACATTAATTATATTAAAAATATATTTAAATCTTTCAAAGGGTGCAAAAAAATTAGTAAGTACATATAAAATTTATTTATGTCTATTTATTTAATTACTTTTAATTAATTCCATTTTCCAATTCGTAAATCCACTATCCATATAATCTTATATATCATTTTTTCTGACATTGGAATCAATAATTTTATATTCTAATATATATTTTTAATCAAATTATTACATATAAGCTAATATTTAAAATCTAGACATATTAGTGCCATCAGAAAATTAACGATTTTAAAATAAATTAATCAATTAAAAATTCCAATAATATAAAAATAAATCTAATTTTAAAGCGTATTTATTTTTTTATAATATTTATATTATATTCAAATATCTATTAAAATTATATTTGTTAAATCTATTTTCCGAAATTGTTTAAATGTCATCATCCTTTTTTTAACTTATAAAATCATATGAGGTTAATTAAACATCAAAAAAATTATAAATTCCCCTTTCAATTCCATTATCAATTCCTTTTTTTTCTTCAAAAATAATATTATCTGGATTAGTTTTATTTTTAACATAATAATTTTCTATAAAATATTCTTTTAATAAAAAATAAACATTATTATTTTCTCTTTTTTCCCTAAATTATGAAAATTTCCCACTATTAATATCAGGATCATATTTTTATTCGCATTAATCATAATTTAATTATTAAATTTCTGGGTACCATTTATTATAATAATCTACAATTTTTTTATGTATTTATTTTATTTTTTCATTTCTTTTGTCTATTATTTATGTTTTTATATCAGATCCATTTGGATATAAATAATTATATTTATATTAAAAACCGGGACCATCTATAATTTGTGTTACATCATATCTTTTAAATTTACCTTTGTATTTTAAAACTTCATCTATTTTTGTTAAATTAGTAGGCGGAATTGTTAAAAATTCATTATGATATTCTACATAACATTCAAATTATAAAAAAAATATATTTTCTATTTCATCTTTAACTTCTTGTTTTTCATTTTCTTATTATATTTACATTTATAC
>Ga0214923_10004270_pt1 | contig 17375 bp, 10 predicted proteins | sample LL1510_MetaG_FD_177993 | JGI IMG/M metagenome (GOLD analysis project Ga0214923, IMG submission 177993) | Freshwater microbial communities from Lake Lanier, Atlanta, Georgia, United States - LL-1510 | ecosystem: Environmental > Aquatic > Freshwater > Lake | place: USA: Georgia | collected... | reverse complement strand
CCCGCGGATGGATGGTCACTGGATTCTGGCAGGCATGGATCGCCACGGGTTGCGGCCAATGCGCTACGCCATTACGCATGATGGAATTCTGCAAATCGGATCGGAAACCGGCATGGTGCCGATCGACCATCTGGAAGTGAAAGAAAAAGGCCGCCTTGGCCCTGGCAAATGCATTGCCATCGATTTGAAAGAAGGCAAGCTCTACCGCGATAGGGAACTCAAAGATACGCTGGCCTCGCAGCATCCTTATAGCGAATGGGTGCAGCATATCCGCAAGCTGACACTCGCCGATCTGGATAAGAGTGAGGTGAAGGCGCAGATGAGCGCCGATGCGCTGGTGCGTCACCAGCTTTCCATCGGTATGACCTTTGAGGATGTGGAAACCATTCTGGCGCCCATGGCCGCAGAGGGCAAAGAGCCGGTGGGTTCCATGGGCGATGATACGCCGCTGATGATGCTGTCCGATCAGCCGCACGGCTTTCACCATTATTTCCGGCAGAATTTTTCGCAAGTGACCAACCCGCCAATTGATTCGCTGCGCGAGCGTGGGGCAATGAGCCTGTTTACGCGTTTTGGCAATGACGGGAATTTTCTGGCGCTCAACAATTCCTATAAAACGTCGATTGTGCTGGAATCGCCGGTGCTGCTGTCGCATGAGCTGGCGGAGCTGGAATCCTGTTTCCCCGATAAGATTGCCGTCATCGACACCTTGTTTGATGCGCATGACGAACAGGCGCCGCACAATGCGCTGCGCCGCGGGCTGGACCGCATTATCGCGGAAGCCGAAGCCGCGGTGCTGCGCGGCTGTTATGTGGTGCTGACCGATCAGGGCCGCAGCATTGATCGTGCGGCGGTGCCCATGATTTTGGCCACAGCAGCGGTGAACACGCATCTGGTGAAGCGCAAAATGCGCAAGGGCGCATCCATCATTGTGCGCAGCGCTGAGTCATTCGATGTGCATCATCTGGCGGTGCTGATTGGCGTGGGGGCAACGGTAGTCAACCCGTACCTTGCGGAAGAATCGCTGATTCATCGCCACGCACGCGGGCTGATGGGAAGCCTGAGTGTAAAAGAGGCGCTCTATCATTACAAGGATGCGCTGGATCAGGGCATTTTGAAAATCATGGCGAAGATGGGCATCTCCATTATCAGCTCGTACCGTAACGGCTATAATTTTGAGGTGATTGGGCTGTCACGCTCGCTGGTGAGCGAATTTTTCCCCGGCCTGCCGTCGCGTCTTTCGGGCATTGGTATGTCGGGCATTGAGCGCCGCCTGCTCGCGCAGCACCGCAAGGCATGGCAGGATGCAGGCACCGTCACGCTGCCGATTGGCGGCTTTTATAAATACCGCGCCGGACAGGAAAAGCATGCGCTGGAAGGGCCGATGATTCATACGCTGCAAACAGCGGTCACCCAAGGGTCCTATGCGACCTACAAAAAATATGCACAGATGGTGTATGCGCAGCCGCCGATTGCCATTCGTGATCTGCTGGATTTTCGCCGCACCAGTCAACCAATCGATATTGATCGGGTGGAATCGATCACTGAGATTCGCAAACGGTTTTGTGCGCCTGCGATGTCGCTGGGGGCGTTAAGCCCGGAAGCGCATGAAACGCTGGCGATTGCCATGAACCGCATTGGAGCGATGTCCAATTCCGGCGAAGGTGGCGAAGGCAAGGAACGTTTTCACCCGTACAAAAATGGTGATAACCCTAACTCCAGTGTCAAGCAGGTGGCGTCGGCACGTTTTGGTGTCACGGCAGAATATCTCAACCATTGCGATGAGATTCAGATCAAGGTGGCGCAGGGCGCGAAACCGGGTGAAGGCGGGCAGTTGCCGGGATTTAAGGTAACGGCAGAGATTGCGCGGCTGCGTCATGCCACGCAAGGAGTATCGCTGATTTCACCGCCGCCGCATCACGATATTTATTCGATCGAAGATCTGGCGCAGCTGATTTATGACCTCAAGCAAATCAATCCCGATGCCAAAGTATCGGTGAAGCTGGTGAGTCAGGCGGGCATTGGCACCATCGCCAGCGGCGTGGTGAAAGCCATGGCCGATAAGATCATCATCTCCGGCCATGTGGGCGGCACCGGGGCAAGCCCCTATTCGAGTGTGAAGTTTGCGGGCAGCCCGTGGGAGATGGGGCTGGCGGAAGCTAATCAGGTGCTGACGCTGAACCGCTTGCGTCACCGTGTGCGGCTGCAAACCGATGGCGGATTGAAAACCGGCCGCGATATCGTGATGGCGGCGCTGCTGGGCGCTGAAGAATTTGCGGTGGGCACGGCATCGCTGGTGGCGATGGGGTGCCTGATGGTGCGTCAGTGCCAGATGAATACCTGCCCCGTGGGCATTTGCACGCAGGATCCGGATTTGCGTGCCAAGTTTGATGGCACCGTAGAAAAAGTGATCAATCTGTTTTCATTCATTGCCGAAGAAGTGCGCGAGATTCTGGCATCGCTGGGTTATGAAAAGCTCGATGATGTGATCGGGCGTACGGATCTGCTGGTGCAGGTCGATCGCGGGGGTTCCGATCTGGTGGATCTGGATTTGAACCCTATTCTTGCGTCGGCGGATAGCGGCTTCCAGTCGCGCATCTGCTCGATGAAGGAGCGCAATGAGGTGCATCCGTCGCTGGATGAACAAATGCTGGCAGATGCACATGAATCCATTCGAAATGGCGAGAAAGTGCAGCTGGCTTATACGGTGAAGAACACCCACCGCACCATTGGCGCGCGCCTGTCGTCCATGCTCACCCGTCAGTTTGATACATCGGCACTGCCGGAGGACCATGTAACCCTGCATTTGCGAGGGTCTGCCGGACAGTCGCTGGGGGCATTTTTGTGTCGTGGTGTCAAAATTGAACTCTATGGCGATGCCAATGATTATGTGGGCAAGGGCTTGTCCGGCGGGCTGATTACCATCCGTCACCGCCCGTCATCGCAATTGGTGCCACATGAAAATACCATCATCGGCAATACGGTGCTGTATGGCGCCACCAGCGGTAAATTGTTTGCGGCAGGGCAGGCGGGTGAGCGCTTTGCGGTACGGAATTCCGGTGCGGAAGTGGTGGTGGAAGGCTGCGGCTCCAACGGGTGCGAATATATGACCGGCGGTACGGCGGTCATTCTGGGCAATGTGGGCGATAACTTTGCCGCAGGCATGACCGGCGGCATGGCTTTTGTGTATGATCCGGATCAGCGTTTGGCGCATAAGGTGAATGAGGAGAGTGTGGTGTATCAGAAAATTGAAAGCCACCACTGGGAGCAAACGCTCAAGCATCTGATTGCTGAACATGCGCGCTACACCGACTCGCCGCGCGCTAAAACCATCCTCAATGGATGGGATTATGAGCTCAAACACTTTGTGCAGGTGTGCCCCAAAGAAATGGTGGCAAGGCTTGCATATCCGCTGAGTGAGCGCACGCCGGTATCAAAAAAGGCATAGTTTCCCGCAGCGATTCTTCTGGTAAATGGCCAGAAATGGCTGGTTTTTATGGCCGGTTTTTGCATAATGCGCCCAACACAGGACAGTATCATGCGCATCGTGTCATTCCTTGCCAGACCGCAGATTTTATTTTTCACCATGCCGTTGCTGATGGTGATTCTGACACTTGGGACGTTGGCGCAGCGCTATATGGGGCTGCATGATGCGCAGGCGCTGTTTTTTGATTCATGGATTTTGTGGATTGGACCGATACCCGCACCCGGCATGGCTACGTTGTGCGCGCTGATTGCGGTGAGCCTGATGTGCAAATTGATCACCAAGAGTCCGTGGTCGATACCCAAAGGCGGCATTATTCTGACGCATCTGGGCGTGGTGTTGTTATTGGCTGGCGGGCTGATGACCAGCCTGACGGCTGAAGAAAGTTTTATCATGTTGCGTGAAGGGGAAACCGGCAGCATGGTATCTGACTATCACCAGCGCGAATTGGCGATTGTCAAAGACGAGCAGGTCATAAAGCAATGGCCGATGGATCAGCTGCGCAGCGGCATGGACATTCAGGATGCAGCGTTGCCGTTTTTGCTGCATATCGAAACCTTCTGCCGCAACTGCACGCCGCTGGTTCGGGAGGGCAATGATCCGCGGTATAAAGACCTTGCCGCCAAGCTGAATCTGGTTCCCGCCGACTTGCAGCCGCAGGATGAAGATAATCAGGCCGGCATTGTGGTGGAGGTGCGTGGCGCGGGCGGCGATCAGGATGGGATCTATCTGTCGCATGAGGTGATGCCGCGCAAACCGGCGATTACCCATGAGGGCGCCACGTACCAGATTGCGCTGCGCAAGGTGCAGCGTCCGCTGCCGTTCTCGATTATGCTGAAGGCATTTGAGAAACAGATTCATCCGGGGACCGATGTGGCGCGCGAATATCAGTCGGACATTGTGGTAACGGAAAGCTCCGGCGTGAGCTGGCCTGCCATCATCCGCATGAATGAACCGCTGCGCACGCAAGGTTATACGCTTTATCAGTCGTCGGTGATTGAAACGCAAGGCGAGCGTTTCAGCGTGCTGGCCGTGGTAAAAAACAAGGGCTGGTTGTTTCCCTATATCGCCTGCGCAGTGATGGCGATGGGGTTGATCTGGCATAGCGTGATCCGGCTGCGTCAGGCAAAAGGCGGTGCAGCATGATGCGGCTGCTGATGGCTTTACTGGCGCTGTGGGTGGGGGTGGCGGCATCGCCTGCATCCGCGCGCAATGACAATGCCTTAATGACGTTGCCGGTGCTACATGATGGGCGTATCAAGCCGCTGGACACATTGGCACGCCTGTTATTGCAGCAGGTACATGGTGAGGTGGCGCTGGGAGATATGTCTTCAGCGCAGTGGATGAATGAAGTCTTGTTTGATCCGGATGCGGCGATGGACCGGCCGCTGTTTTGTGTGCCTCAGGAGACGATTCGTCAGATGCTTCAGTTGCCACCGCAGGCGACCGATGCGTGCTATGGATACCGCGTGATCTCTAAACAGCTTGAGCAGCAGGCGCCGCATTTGCGCCAGATTGCCGCGAAAGATAAGCAACAACTCAGCGCGACAGAAAAAACATTGTGGTCGCTTTACGAAGGTGTGTCGGCTTTCTCGCAGCTGGCGGGCAGCCTGTCGTTGCTGCTGCCGCTGGATATGGATATTCCGCCCGAACTGGCGAAGGATCTGCCGGAGTCTCCCTCGTACCTCGATTTGGTGCGTGATATGCGCACCATCCGCAACAAGCTAAAGCAGGTAGTGTCTAAACGGGGCGAAGATTTTACACATTACAGTGACGCAGAGCAGAAGCTGGCTATGGTCAGCTTTCTGATGGATTCGCTGGATGCGGTGGGACGTGGCAACCAGCTGCTGCGTGTGATTCCGCCGCAATGGAACGAAAGCGAGGAATGGCTGGCGCCCTGGGCGCTGCTGCAGTCGGGGCAGGGATCGCCGCAAACAGCAGCGATGATGGGATTGTGGCGACAACTTGCCAACGCGTATCGCATGAAGGATGATGCGCAGTGGCAGGAGGTGGCCGATCAGCTGGTGGCGCAGACCATCGAACAGGGACGCGTATCGCGCGGGCTGTTGACGCTGGAGCAGAGTTATAACCGGCTCAGCCTGATTCCCAAAGCAACGCTGCTGTATGCGCTGGCCGTGTGTCTGGGATTGGCGGCGATGTGGCGGGCGCAGCCCTTGCTGTGGCGGTTAACGCAGGCTGCCGCCTATAGCGGGCTGGCGCTGCATGCCGCGGTCATCATTTCGCGTATGGTGGTGTTATCGCGTCCGCCGGTGAGCACCCTCTATGAGTCGATTTTATTTGTGGCGCTGGTGGCTGCGGTGTGTGGCATGTGGCTTGCGCGGCGTCAGAAAGAATTGCTGCTGGTGGGCGTATTGATTGCCATGCTGTTGCTGGCGATTAGTGCCACTTATGCGGCGCAGGGCGATTCGATGGGCATGCTGATTGCCGTGCTGAACACACGGTTCTGGCTGGCCACGCATGTGGTGTGTATCACCATCGGCTATGGCTGCTCGCTGTTGGCCGGGACGTTGGCGCATTATTCGCTGTGGCAGCAGTGGCGCGGCAAACCATCATCGCCATTATTGCTTGGGACCAGCGTGCTGGCGCTATTGTTTACGGCTGTTGGCACCATGCTGGGCGGCATCTGGGCCGATCAGTCGTGGGGACGGTTCTGGGGCTGGGACCCTAAGGAAAATGGGGCGTTGCTGATTGTCCTGTGGCTGGCGTGGCTACTGCATGGCAGGCTGACGCCCTATCTATCGGCAACGAGTTTTACCGCGTGGCTGGCGCTGACCAATATCGTGGTGGCGCTATCCTGGTTTGGGGTGAATCTGCTCAATGTGGGCTTACATGCTTATGGTTTCACGGATGCGGCAGCGATTGGGCTTGGCGTCTTCTGCGCGCTGGAGCTGGCGCTGGTGGTGGCGCTGTATGTGGCGGCCAGCATGAAACGGCGGAGGGCAGCATGAACCAAAAGATGATGTTGGCTGTGATGGTGGCCGCGGTGGTGGCATTTGCAGCAACGGTGCTGCGGGTGCCAGATGCGCGCAACAAGGATCAGGAAGCACCCATTCTGCGGGTGCCGGAAGTGACCTATGAGCGGATGGAAGAGGCGGGTGAGCAGAAACTGTCGCAGTGGCAGGGGCGCTATGTGATCCTCAATTTCTGGGCGTCATGGTGCGGCCCATGCCGCGAGGAGTTTCCGTTACTGATTAAGCTGGCGGAGGCGAATCCCGACACATTGGTGATTGTCGCGCTATCGGGCGATGAAAAACGCAGTGATGCGCAGCGGTTTGTCGGGCAGATGCAAACCCTGCATCAGCGTGAGCTGCTGAAGGCGAATGTGCAATGGGTGTGGGATGATAAAAAACGCATCTCACTTGATCAGTTTCAGGTGTTGCGCTATCCGGAAACGATTTTTGTGGGGCCGGATGGTGCGATGCTGCGCAAAATTACCGGCCAGTTGAATGCGCGCGACATGGCATTCTTTCAGGGCGTCATCGATGGCAAAATTCCTGCCATGCCAAAACGGCTACCACTTCCAGCGCAATAAAAAAATCCCGCACTGGAACCTCAATGCGGGAAGCAGGCGCTAGTTGCGCCGGCTCGTCTCGGGGGAGTGCTTAAGCCGGCGCCGTGCCAAGGGCGGCACGCAGTAATAAGATTGCAGTTAGTTCCGTTTTTTCGCAGCCGTGGGTGCATCGGTGCTGACAATCGGAATCGATTGCGGTTTCGCTGATTCGGGAATCAGCCGTTCTAGCTGAATATGCAGCACGCCGTTTTTCAATTCCGCGCTGTGCACTTTCACATGCTCGCCGAGGCGGAAACTGGTTTCGAAGCTGCGTTTGCTGAAGCCTTTATGCAGATAGTGCGCTTCGTCTTTTGCGTCGCCCTCTTCGTGAGTACCGCTGACCACCAGCGCATCATGCTGCGTGGTAACCGACAGTTCTGAATCGGCATAGCCGGGCACTGCCAGCGAAATGCGGTAGTGATGGTCATCCTGCTGCACAATATTATAGGCAGGGGACGCACCGCCTTCTTCTGCTTCCAGCATGGTGCGGAATGCCTGATTCAGCGCAGACGACAGCGGCGTCAGGCGGTTGGTTGGTGTATACATAGGGTTCAGTGTTAACGGTAAAGCCATATTAACCTCCATCTCAAAAACAGTTACTAATATGAGCCTTCGATCGCCACACCGTGATCCGGATCTCGTGTTGGAATCATCATGGTCTCTGTAGGAAATATGGGGATGGGGTTTATGGTTTCAAGGGCCGGAGAAGAAAATTTTGTTACCAGACATTCGGGTCGCGCGCGGCTGAGTATCCGGTGCTTGGGGCGGGCGAGGCAATGGGCGCAGGCGGCACCGGCGCGGTAATGAAGGGGGTGTGGGGGGTGAGTTTTCCTTGTGTGGCTGCGGGTCTGGCAGAGTCGGGAGCCGTGCCGATGTCGCGGTCAAACTGTGCCTGCAGCGCTTTGCCCTGAGGACTGTCTTTAGCAAAGATGGTGCGGTGTCCGCATTGGCGGCAGGAGAGTTTCTTCGTTGCAAAACGCCAGATGCTATAGGGGATACCAAAGGGAAAGAATGCCCAGCACAGCGCCTCAATCTTCCAGCTGCCACGCTTGATCTTGCGTGGACGATCCACTGAAAAACATTTCTCGCAAATCACCGATGCCATGGGGTGATTCTAGCGCAATGTGAGGTAAAGGTGAAAACAGATTTACGGGTTATGCACCTGGGGTGGCAAGGCCTTGCAGGGTAGCGGCCTGACGGCGTGCATCCAGCGCGGCAGTGTGTGGGCCTAGAATCATCTGGTCGGCGGCGGTTTTATCCATCGCCAGTTGTGGCTCGGCGAGCAGCTTGGCCGTGCGATGTGCCGATTCGGCGCCGCATTCCATAAAGCCAAATGACACGCCTTCAGCCGTGCGTCGCGGCAGATACGTCCCCACAATGCCCAGCCCCTTTTCGGCCAGTTTTTCAAACGAGGAAATCAGCCCGCCCAGATTCATCGCCTGCATAGCAGCGGGCGAACAATAGCAGGGCTTTTGCTGATCTGGCCCGCCGAACACTACCTTTCCCGGCTCCATCTGGAATAAATCTTCTGCGGTTTTGCCATATGCTTTGGCGTAAGCGTCCAGGCACTCGCTCACCAGCTTGACACCTTTTTTGCTGTTGGGGGTTTCGCCGCCAACCAGAAAGGTCATCATGCCGGGTTCGGATGTCCACGCCTGAAAGCCATTGCCGGAGAAGAAGCACGCATTATCGACGCTCACCCCGTCTTTGAGCTGTACGAAGAATTTTGCGCTATGGGTATATTGCGCCTGCGCCACCAACGCCCGCTGTTCGGGTGTGATGCCAAGTGCTTCCAGCCCGTCAATTTTTGCCAGCGCATAGGCAGGCACGGCCAGCACCACCTTGTCATAAGCGGGTTTGGCCTCGGAGGGGGTGGAGCCTGAGAATCCCAGCTGAAACTGCTCGCCCTGCTTGCCCAGCGCCGTCACGCTTGCATTCATATGAAACGTCACACCACGGCGCGCCAGATCGCCGCGCAGCGCATCCACCAGCGTTTCGGTGCCGCCTTCGATGCGGTAAGCGCAGTCGCTATTGAGGAAGGTGCCCAGCTGCGCGCTGGATTCATTGACGAATTGCAGCGCCGACGCCTGTTCGGGGTCGCGCCCCACTTCGGAGCCATAGACACGCGCCGCCGTTTCCACAATGCGTGGATCAACGCCTTGCGGTACATTTGCCACCAGCTGTTGCAGATAGTCTTTCAGGGTCATGCTATCGAGCTGCTTGGCGCGCTCGCTCCAGCGGCCATTGTCAATCAGGCGGGCCTTATCGGCGATAATCTGCTCGGCCAGCGGACGATACGCCGCATGAAATGCCGCGCCGGAAAGCAACGTGCCATCGGGTAGGTGGAACTGTTCGGTTTTCTGGTCGGTCGCTTCGATCAGCTTCACACCCAGCGCATCGCACAACCCCGTCATGCGCGGATTTTTGTCGCGGGAATCGATGAATTCCGCCCCTACATTGATCACATGGCCGCCCAGCGCATTGGCGGGCGCGGATTGGATCTTGCCGCCCAGCCGCCGGTCGCCTTCAAATACCTCCACGGCGAAGCCACGGTCTGCCAGCTCTTTGGCCGCCATGAGTCCGCTGATGCCGCCACCCACCACGGCAACGCGTTTGGGTGCGGATGGTGTCACAGAGTCTTCCATCCCCTTATTCTAATGAAAAACCAACAGAATCAGTGCGAAGATTCGATGAATATTGGTTCCTGCGGCGAATGGCTCGCTTATAATCTGCTGTATATTAAAGCTATTTATGCCCGTTTTGCTGCTTGAACAGCCGGTTTTGCAGATAGGCCGCCCGAGTGGCGGTGTAGGGGTCAACCGATTGATAATAAAGCACGCGAATGGTCTTATCCTGCTCGTCACGCCGGCTAATGCCCTGCGTGGTGGCATAGGTCAGCGTTTGGGTCCAGTTCAGCACAATCCCCAGCGGATCGGTGAACCAGTCGGCAATTAAGCCCACCCGTTCGCGTGTGTGAGAGGGGCCAAACAGCGGCAGCACCAGATAGTTGCCTTCGCCCATGCCATAATGTTCCAGCGTGCTGGCAAAGCGGCGTTTTTCATAAGGCAGGCCGTTCTCGCCTGCAAAGTCGCGCCACCCCAGAAACCCAACGCTGCTATTGAGCGCAAAGCGCCAGAATGCCGTCAGCGCGCCTTCAGGGTCCAGCTGCAGCACGCAGCCCAGCATATTCGCAGGCTCAGACAGATTGGTGAGCATATGGCGGATGCCGCTGCGGCCTTCGATGGGGATCTGGCGGTACAGCGTGGCCACATGGCGCAGCGCATAGCGGTCGAGCATCAGGTTGAGCGTAAATATGGGGCGGTTGAGCGCCTCCAGCGGGTCGCGGGCGGCGTAGGGGTCTGGGTCGTGGTCGGTCGCAGGCGCACAGGCCAGACACAGCAGCAGGCTCAATACAAGCAGATGACGCATGGAGAACCCCTGTGGAATGAATCATATGAGCGAGCCTGTACCAGTCCAGCCTTCGCCCTTTGGACTACGGCGGACATCAGCGTTGCTAAGCTCACGCGGCTCGCTAATTAACGCTAGATGGCTCCCCGGGCCGGACTCGAACCAGCGACCGATCGGTTAACAGCCGATTGCTCTACCACTGAGCTACCGGGGAACATGGGTAGACAGGTGGGTGGTTTACACAATGCCCGGTGTATTTTCAACCTTTTTTGCGGAGGGGAGAGGATGGAGGCGCTATCGGCGGCTTTTTTCGCGGCTTTTTGACCGAATTTCCGGCGGATGTGCGTGCGGGTTGACTTCATGGCCCAACCGCCTATGGTTTGCGGCAATGGCGCCGCCGCAGTGACAGGCAGGCCGGTAGCAGAATCATAACAGGGATATAGGACGTATGTTTATTTCAACCATGCCGGAAATGATCGGCGAAGCCTTTGCGCTCAAGCTGGTGGATGTGGGGGCTAGCCGATTCGGAGAGCATGAGCAGGCGCCTTATTTTCGCGCATTAGACGGCGGGAATGCGCAACTGGTGGGGTTTGAGCCGAATCCGCCCGAATTTGCCAGACTTCAGGCGCGGATGACGCCGGATATGACCTATCTGCCCTATGCGGTGGGCGATGGCAAACGGCATACGCTGAATATCTGCCATGCGGCGGGCATGACCTCGCTGCTGAAGCCGAATGTGGAAGTGCTCAGCCGCTTTCACGGTTTTCCGCAATGGGCACAGATTGTGGCGCAGATGGAGCTGGATACCGTGCGGCTGGATGATGTGTCGGAAACGGAAGGCGCCGATTTTCTGCAGATGGATGTGCAGGGATTTGAGCTGACCATCCTGCAAAATGCCACGCAGCGGCTGAGCGATCTGCTGGTCATTCAGACCGAGGTGGAGTTTTTGTCCATGTATGAAGGGCAGCCGCTTTTTTCTGAGATTGAGCTGTTCCTGCGCGGCCACGGATTTGTGCTGCACCGGATCAAAACGGTAAGCCGCATGATTGCGCCGTTTCTGATTAACAACAATGTGCAGATGGGGTTGAGTCAGGATTTGTGGGCCGATGCGATTTTTGTGCGCGACTTCACGAAGCCGCAGCTATTGTCCGACCGGCAGCTGCTGGCGATGGCGCGGCTGGTGCATGATTTATATGGCGCCTATGATCTGGCGATGTATCTGCTGATTGAATATGATACGCGCCGCCAGACAGATTATGCTGCGCGCTATACCCACGCATTCACCGGCCCACAGGCCAGATATTCTAACGGGTGATTCTGCTGGCAGGGCGAAGCGGCAACATCTGCCGACTGTGGTGAGGCTAAAATGCCAAAAAACACAAGAAATCTGGTGTTTTGAGCGCGGCAGCGGTTGACGGGTGCGCCTCAAGCCGCCTATGATGCGCTGAATGCACGCAAGTAAGGGAGCGTTGGGCTATGAGCGAATTAAAATCAGCAGCAGATCAGAGAATTGCATTTCCTCCTCTCAAGGGTATGATTGGCGTGGAAGTGCCGCTGAAACTGGTGGATGTGGGAGCTGGTATCCTGAATAATTCGCGCCCGCCCTATTACCGCATGATCGAAAGCGGAGCAGCGCATGTGATCGGGTTTGAGCCAAATCCGGCGGAGGTGGAGCGGCTGAACGAACGCAAGGGTGCCAATCCGCACGAATCGTATCTGCCCTATGCTATTGGCGACGGCAAAGAACATACGCTGAATCTGTGCGTGGTGCCGGGCATGTCGTCGCTGTTTACGCCGAACATGAATGTGCTGGGGCGGTTTCATGGCTTTCCGTTGTGGGCGCATGTGCAAAGCCAGATGACGGTGCAAACTGTGCGGCTGGATGATGTACCGGAGATCGAAGGAGCGGATTTCTTACAGATCGATATTCAGGGCGCTGAATTGATGGCGCTGGAGAATGCCGAAGAGCTGCTGCAGGATATGGTGGTGGTGCAAAGCGAAGTGGAATTTTTGCCGATGTATATCGGGCAGCCGCTGTTTTCCGAAGTGGAACAATATATGCGTGCGCAGGGCTTTGTACTGCACCGCTTTACGCCGCTGGCCACACGGGTGATTGCGCCGATGATGCTCAATAACAGCCCCTACTCGGAAATGAGTCAAGTCATCTGGAGCGATGCGATTTTTATCAAGGATTTCACCAAGCCGGATTTGATGAGCGATCATCAGCTGCTGGCGATGGCGCGCATCATGCACGAGCTTTATGGTTCTTACGATCTGGTGCTGCATCTGTTGCTACAGCATGATGAACGTCGCAAAACCGGATATGCACCCCAATACATGCAGACCATGTATACTTCTGCGGGAGTGCAGGCGGCATAGTGTTGGTTGATGTGAGGCTGAGGCGCCAGTGAACACTCCCCCCCCACAATCGGAATTATCTCTCCACGCAGCGCTGCGCTGTTTGTTCATTGTGGCCATGCATCGCAATGTGCAGATTCAGCCGGAGCATTTTTCTGATGTTGACCCGGCCGATATTGTTAGTTCGGTGATGCGGGTGACGCGGCGTGCAGGGATGCGTGCCAAAGTAATCAGGCGTGAAAGCTGGAAAGAGCTATGTGGGTTGTCGCAGGCGTTGCCGCTGATGTGCCTGATGAAAGACGGCAACTGGTTTGCGCTGTTCAAAATCAATGCGCAGGGCGATACGCCATCGGTGGCAATGCTGAATCCGCATCTGGAAGCCGAAGGCGTGAAAATCATGGCGCGTGACGCGTTCATGGAGCAGTGGAGCGGCATGGCCATTGCCTGCAAAAAATCAAAGCTGGATTTCTCGCATCATAGCGGCCCGTTTGGCTTCCGCTGGTTCATTCCCGATATTCTGCGCTATAAGCGCTATTTCCGCGATGTGGCGATTGCGGTGCTGATGTCGGCGTTTATTTCTTTTGCGACACCGTTGATGTTCCAGATTCTCATCGATAAGGTCATCACGCATCACAGCTATCAGACGCTGTATGCGGTGATGATTATTTTTGTGGTGCTCACCCTGTTCGATAGTGTGTTTGGCTATGTGCGGCAATATCTGATGACGTATTTGACGGCCAAGATCGATACGCGGCTTGGCACCCGCACCTTCCAGCATTTGCTCAGCCTGCCGCTCAATTTCTTTGAAAGCAATACGGCAGGGGTGCTGGCGCGTCACATGCAGCAGACCGAAACCATTCGCCAGTTTCTGACCGGTCGGATTTTTCATACCACACTGGATGTGATGGTGCTGCCTATCATGCTGTGCATCTTGTTTTTCTACAGCGTAAAACTGACTTTTGTTGTGCTGGGATTTTCCATCGCCATGGCGGTGATCATCGGCATCATGGTGCCGACCTTCCGCCGCCAACTGGAGCAGCTTTATGCCGCAGAAGGCAATAAGCAGAGCCACCTGATTGAAACGATTCATGGGATGCGTACTGTCAAATCGCTGACGCTGGAAGGTGCGCGCATGGAATCATGGAACGAGAAAATTGTCTCCAGCGCCAAGCGGCGGCAGGCTGTTGGGAAAATCGCTGCACTGGCCAACAGTCTCACGCATGCGCTGGAGAAAATTATGCAGGTGAGCGTGCTGGGGCTGGGCGCGCTGGATGTTTTTGACGGCGAATTGAGTGTGGGTGCCTTGATTGCATTTAACATGGTGTCAGGCCGTGTGACGGGGCCGCTGGTGCAGATTGTCGGACTGATCAATGAATATCAGGAAAGCTCGCTGGCGGTGAAAATGCTGGGTACGGTGATGAATGAATCGCCGGAGCGCGATCCAGGTCAGGCGGGCATGACCACCGAAATTACCGGCAACCTGTCATTTGAGAATATTTCGTTCCGCTATAAGCCCGATGCGCCCAATGTGCTGGAGCGCGTGTCGTTTGACGTGCAGGACGGTCAGGTCATTGGGATTGTGGGGCGTTCCGGTTCCGGCAAAACCACGATCACACGGCTCATTCAGGGCATTCAGACGGCACAGGAAGGCGTGGTGCGTCTGGACGGGGTGGATATTCGCCACATTGATCTGGGGCATCTGCGCCGCAGTATCGGGGTGGTGCTGCAGGAGAACTTTCTGTTCCGCGGCACGGTGCGTCAGAATATCGCTGCCATCCGTCCCGATGCCAAGCTGGCCGAGATTGTGGAAGCGGCGCGCATGGCCGGTGCCGACGAATTCATTGACCGCCTGCCGCATTCCTACGAAACCCTGATCGAAGAAAATGGTGCTAACTTCTCGGGCGGCCAGCGCCAGCGCATCGCGATTGCGCGGGCATTGCTGATGCGGCCCAGACTGCTGATCTTTGATGAAGCCACTAGCGCACTGGACCCTGAAAGCGAAGTGATTGTGCAGGAGAACCTGAATCTGATTGCCAGGGGCCGTACGCTGCTGATTGTATCGCACCGCCTGACATCGCTGGCGGGTGCGGATGCCATTTTGGTGCTGGAGCAGGGCAGGGTGGTTGACTTTGCACCGCATGAGGTATTGCTGTCGCGCTGCGAAGTGTATGCGCATTTGTGGCAACAACAAACACGCTATCTGAAAGGGTGACCGCATGAAATTGCCCTTGGCATCGTGGCTTGAATCGCTGAAAAAGCAACGCACAAAAACATCGGATCGTCGTGATGTTGCTGTGGTGGGCGGCATGATTCCGGCGGTTGCTGCCGGTGCCAAATCCAAGGCAAAACGCCTGTTAACCCGCCTGACCAGCGCGTCTGTGACCACAGAAGAAGACTGGCTGAAGGATGGATTTCATCCCGGTGAGCCGGATCTGGAAGATTTTTTGTCCGAATCGCCGCCACGCTGGCTGCGCGATGCCCATTACGCTGTGGTATTGCTGATTTTTGCCATGGTGATTACGGCCTCATTGGTGAAAGTCGATATTGTGGTGGTGGGCATTGGCCGGTTGGCAAGCGATGATCCGCCGATTGTGGTGCAGCCGATGCAGTTATCGATGATCCGCGACATCAAAGTCAAAGCAGGCGATGTGGTTAAGAAAGGCGATGTGCTGGCAACGCTCGACCCCACCTTCACGCAGGCGGACAAAGCCTCGCTTTCAACCGCTCAAGCTGCCATGAAAGCGGAGTTGGCGCGGGTGGAAGCAGAAGTGAATGGCACGCCGCTATTGCTGGATGATTCGACGCCAGAAAATCGCTTACAGAAGGATTTATATAACAAGCGCCAATCGGAATATCAGGTGAAGATCGCTGAATTTGATCAGCAGATTACGCGCTATAACACTGAACTTCGCTCCATTGAAAGTAACCGCGAATCGCTGCAGCAACAGCTGGGAGTGGCCAAAGAGGCAGAGGTGATGCGCGAGACGCTGTTCAAAAACAAGACTGGCTCTAAGATACAGCTGCTGGATGCGCAGACCACCCGCTTGCGTACAGAGCGCGACTTGCAGTCCAGCGTCAATGAGCTTGATGAGGTGCGCCATAAGCTGAAAACCACGCAGTCGGAACGTCAAACTTTTTTAGATGTGTGGCATCGCGAGCTGTTGCAGTCGCTCGCAAAATTGCGCACGGAACTGTCTTCAACCTCTGAGAGTCTGGCCAAGGCCGAGCGTCTGAATGAGCTGGTGGTGCTGCGTGCGCCTGAAGATTGCGTGGTGCTGGAAGTGGCCAAGCGTTCGGTGGGGTCGGTGCTGCAAAGCGCAGAACCCTTTGCCACGCTGGTGCCGGTGAATGCCAAGCTGGTAGCGGATATTACCATCAATTCTGCTGATGTGGGCTATGCCAAGGAAGGCGACGATGTAGTCATTAAAGTGGACTCCTTCCCTTACCAGCGCCATGGATTGCTCTATGGTAAGGTGCGCTCGATCGGCAAAGACTCCTTTTCCACCGCGGGCAGTTCAGCGCCGCTCAATCCGAACAAATCGATGCCGCGTGGCGGGGCTGGGGTGTTCCATCACAGTATCATCGAGCTGACCAAAACCGACCTGCAGGATATGCCAGACGGCACGCGCCTGATTCCGGGCATGTCGCTTACGGCAGAAATCAAGGTGGGATCACGCACGGTGATATCGTATTTCCTGTATCCCATTACCCGCGGGTTGAACGAAAGCATCCGTGAGCCGTGATAGCGGCTTTGGTTTCAGAATCGTTTCCAGATCATTGTGGCAATAAAAAAAGCCCCCGCCGGTGGCGAGGGCTTGGTGTGTTGATGGGTGATGACAACGCTTAGGCTGCTTCGCTCGTTTTCTTGGGGAGCGGTGCAACATTCAGGTTGATGTCATCTTCGTTCCACAGGCGGCAATCGCCATCAATGGGATAAAGTGAGTGGATACGCCACAATTTCTCGCGGTAATTCGTCACATACTGCTCGTTGCTCTGCAATTCGCTCAGATGCAGATCTTCGTTGATGCCAATCTCGTGGTAGAGTTCGAGGTTGCGCAGATTGGGCACTGGCAATTCGCCACGCTGGAATTCTTCGCGCATTTGTTCATACAGCGCTTCCAGATGGCGGGTCAGCTTGGTCATATCGAACAGCAGTGCGCTATGGCGGTTTTCAATCAGGCGTGCGCGAATCTCTTTGAGTTTCGATTTTTTCTTCGCCAGATTGATCGCCAGACGGACATATTCTTCCGGAGAGTCAGCCACCAGCTCCGGGAATCCTGCGGCATTGACCAGACTGCCGCACACGCGGCTGGCGAAGCTGCGGCCCGAATAGGTGATGATGGGGACTCCCATCCACATCGCATCTGCTGCGGTGGTGTGTGAGCCATATGGGAAGCTATCGAGGAACAGATCGGCCAACGGATAGCGCGCCAGATGCTCTGGGTTGGCCATTTTGTCGGCAAATACCAGCCGGTTGCCGGCTACGCCTTTGGCTTCGGCCAGCTTGCGCAGGCGTTCATTGGATTCAGCTGTACCGGAAAACAGCCAGACCAC